>Ga0180432_10003089_pt1 | contig 24120 bp, 37 predicted proteins | sample SS_ome_10_FD_132414 | JGI IMG/M metagenome (GOLD analysis project Ga0180432, IMG submission 132414) | Hypersaline lake sediment archaeal communities from the Salton Sea, California, USA - SS_1_MS_2 metaG | ecosystem: Environmental > Aquatic > Non-marine Saline and Alkaline > Hypersaline >... | reverse complement strand
GTACTGGAGGCGAGAGGAACCACGCCTGAACAGCTCGCTCAGACACATCCGGGAGGAGCTGTTGGCCAGACTCTGTCTGCATCCCTGACAGAAGATGGGAGCTGACCACCGAGATGATAGCTGCTCTCCTGTACGGCAAAGAGGACATACGGATCGAAGAGATGAGACTCCCGCCGATGGAAGCCCACGGCCTACTTCTCAAGATCCTTGCTTGCGGCATATGTGGCTCCGATGTGCGAATGTTCTTCTCTGGACCTACTCCGCGCTACGCGAACCCCATAGTCCTGGGCCATGAAGTGGCTGGCGAGGTTCTTGAGACCGGTTCCCAGGTGGAGGGTTACCCTGCCGGGGCCATTGTGACGTTGGCCCCTCTCATCCCCTGCGCGCGTTGCCCGGCTTGCTCACGTGGGCAGGACAACCTGTGTGAGCAGAGCCGGGTCATTGGCTGTACGGTTCACGGTGGCATGGCGGAGTACATGATGATCCCCAGTCAGATGGTGCTGGCAGGTGGGGTGATCGAACTGCCGACGGGGGTCAATCGGCGAGCGGGAGCCTTGACGGAGTTGGTGGGCTGTTGCTTGCATGGCCTACGGGAGATGGGCATCAGGCCCGGCGACCGGGTACTGATCATCGGAGATGGCCCCATCGGCCTCACCTTTCTGCAACTGGCCAGGCTTGTGGGCGCCGGCTACATCGCCACGACCGGTCGCCGTCCGCGTCGCCGGGCACTCTCCGCTGAACTCGGCGCTGACGAGGCACTGGATGCCGGTGCTGTCAGCCTCAGGCAGCGCTTCGAGCAGTCCCTGGATCTCGTGATCGTCGCCGCTTCCAGCATCGACGTCACGGCCGAGGCAGTGGAATTGGTGCGACCGGGCGGGCATCTGCTTTTGTTCAGCGGCTACGCTCACGGCACGGCTCTTTCGCTCGACGTGAATACCGTGCACTATCGTGAGCTACACCTTCACGGCAGCATAGACTGCACGGTTCAGGACTTCAAGAGTGCCGCGAGACTGCTACCGCAGTTGCAGATGGACAAGCTGATCACCGGGACCTTTGGTCTGGAGAGGACGGTTGAGGCTTTCCACGCCAGTAGGGCACCCGATGCGGTCAAAGTAATCGTCGAACCCTAGCGCGGGGAACATGTCAAGTACGCAGAAACTCTCAGAAGGAGGACACCAGCAGTGGCCACTACAGACGCATCCTGGGTACACCGAATGCTCCAGGAGACACCAGCAGGTGACCTGGACGCCGGGCGCCGAGCTCTGCTCAGCGGGTCAGTTGGCGCGTCCGTGCCGAAGGTTTTCGCCAAGGCGCGGGGCGCCAAGTACTGGACCGACGACGGCCGGGAGTACGTTGACTGTACTTCGCAGGCCTGGAGCCTGGGCGTGGGCGCCTGCCATCCGGTGGTCATGGAGGCGATCAAGGCGCAACTGGATTACTTCACTCACGTGCGCACGAACTTCGACACCGTCCCGAAGCTCCTGCTCTCGCGGAAGCTGGCCGAGATTGCGCCGGGTGACCTGAAGCGTGTGACCTATTGCCTCCACGGCACGACGGCTGTGGAAGGCGCGATGAAGCTAGCCCTACGCAATAGGCCAGGGCGCAAGTATTTCCTGACTCTGTGGGACGGTTATGCCGGTCGGACTTTCGCCACCATGGACCTCACCTACCCGCATCCCACGCCCTTCCTGGACTACACGGGGCACAAGATCCGTCTACCCCAGGCGTACTGCTACCGCTGCGTCTATGAGCGTACGTACCCCGAGTGCGATCTGTTCTGTGTGAAGATGATGGACAAGTTCATCAACAATGCCCTCGACGGGCAGCCGGTTGCCCTGGTGATGGAACCTATCCAGGCCAGCGGTGGTATGATCCCCTTCCCCAGACCGTACTATCAGGCCATCCGCGAGTTGTGCAACAGGCACGATATGCTACTCATCTGGGATGAGATCCAGACTGCCTTCGGTCGGGTGGGCGAGATGTTCGCCGCGGAGTTGTACGACACGATCCCGGACATCCTGATCTTCGGCAAGGCCATAGGGGGCGGATTCCCTCTGGCCGGCAGTCTACAGCGTCAATGTCTGAAGGGCTTCGAGCCAGGTGATCATTCCTTCACCTTTGCCCACTTCCCGGTGTCGATGATCGCCGGACTGGCGACGTTGAGGGTGATGGAAGAGGAGAATCTGCTGGAGAAGTGTCGCAAGATGGGCGCGTACTTCAGTGAGCGGCTGCAGGAGCTCAAGGACAGGTACGAACTGATTGGGGACATTCGGGGTCCGGGATTGATGATTGGCATCGAATTGGTGCGGAACCGAGAAACCAAGGAGCCTGCAAACGAGGAGTCGTACCGTTTCGTGGAAGAAGGATTGAAACGCGGAGTGCAATTCGGTCATGCCAAGTACTCGGGCATGGGCAACGTGGTCAAGATCAAGCCACCGCTGGTCATCACAGAGTCCGAAGCGGGGCGGGTGATGGAGGTCTTTGAGGAAATCGTACAGTTGCTTTCCCCCTGAGCTTGGTGCCCCAATCGACCGGGATACCGGTAGGTCCGCATCGGGCGATGTGTGTCCCCAAGCGGGCGGGTCTCTCGCCGGGCGGTGAGACCCGCCCGCGCCGTGTGAATGCGTGCCAGGTTGATCCCCTGGTCCGTTCAGCTCGGCGGTGGGGTGCTCCCCCCCAGGCTCCGTAGGCTACGACAAGCCAACCCAAGAGCCGACGGTCATCCGGGCTCGCCTGCTGATGCTTGGCCTTGACCACTTGATCACCTCGTACCCTTCATCTCCTTGTATCAGGCCGCTGGCAACTGTGGCACGCCTTTCGTCCCGGGGATCGCTACCACCACAGTGTCAGTGCCATGAGAACGACCGTGGCACATTTGTCAGATGAGGGGTAACGGTGTACAATCGCTGACAATCGAATAGCCTGCCATAGGATGTGGGGGAGAGACCGCTCTGACGCGGCACCGAAGGTGCAAGCTGGCGCGAAGGGCTAGACTCGCCAGCGAAACTCTCAGGTAAAAGGACCCCGCATTCTGTTACCTCTGGAAAGGCCTCTCGCGAGGACGCCGACGGGGCAACTCCCGGTGTGAGCATCGGGGTGAATCTCTCAGGCTCATAGACAGAGGAATGGCCACCAAAGTTGCTGTGCGCCTCCTGTCTCCGAAGCATCTCGTTCCACACTGAGCAGGGGGCTTCGTGTATGTGTGCGCCCGCCATCTCGACCCCACGCAGGTGCGGCACGGGCTTCTGAATACCCCGCTCAGACACATGCTCAGGTACCGCGTCTCGCGCTTCAAGCTCCATCCAGAGGCCACAACCATCATGCGGACACGCGTACGCGCGCGGCAGGCAAGATCGGTAGGGTTTGATCGTGATGCGCCGACGCGAGCAGCGACCGGCGGGTCACCGGGGGATCACCAAAGGATGAGCGTTCTAGTCTATGCCAGGAGACGGCGATCATGGACATGAGACAGCGGCGATCGGGAGTACAGGGGGAGCAAGTGTTGCCCGTGGGTTTCGCAGACGGAGACGGTACCAACCGTCCGAGTCTGATGGGCGAGATTCGCGTTGCCCCAGTACCCATCGAGGACACCAGTCGCCGGATCAACACTGTTGGATCGCTGCGCGCACTGGCAGATTCTGATCCGGTTCTGCACGACACGTTGATGGCCGAGAGCCAGCGCCAACAGAGGATGTTGGAGCTGATCGCATCGGAGAACTACGTCAGCCCGGCGGTGCTGGCGGCGCAGGGATCCATCCTGACCAACAAGTACGCGGAGGGCTATCCCGGGAAGAGGTACTACGGTGGATGCCACTTCGTCGACGTGGCGGAACGACTGGCCACCCAGAGGGCGCGCGAGATCTTTGAGGCAGAGCACGCGAACGTGCAGCCGCACTCGGGCTCGCAAGCCAACGCGGCTGTCTACCTGGCGCTCCTCAAACCAGGAGAGACCATCCTGGCCATGAGGCTCGACCAGGGCGGGCATCTCTCTCACGGACACAGGCTCAGTTTTTCGGGACAGCTGTACGACTTCGTTCACTACGGGGTGGACCGCGAAACGGAGCGCATCGACTACGATGAGGTGGCACGGCTTGCGAGAGAGCACCACCCGCGGGTTATTGTGGCGGGGGCAAGCGCATATCCCCGGGTGATCGATTTTCCACGCTTGCGCGGAATCGCAGATCAAGCAGGAGCATATCTGGTGGTGGACATGGCTCACATCGCCGGCCTGGTCGCGGGAAGGGTGCACCCTAGCCCTGTGGCATACGCGGACGTGGTTACCGCGACCACACACAAGACGCTTAGAGGTCCACGGGGAGGATTGATCCTCTGCAAGCGCGAGCTGGCCACCGATATCGATAGGGCCGTGTTTCCGGGGACCCAGGGAGGGCCGTTGATGCACATCATCGCCGCGAAGGCTGCTGCGCTTCGAGAGGCCATGTCCCCGGCGTTCCGCGAGTACTCGTGCCGAGTCGTGGAGAACGCACAGGTCTTGTGCAAGGCCCTGGCGGAAGAGGGGTTGCGCATCGTGTCTGGCGGAACTGACAACCATCTGGTGCTGGTCGATCTTCGTCCATTCGGCATCACGGGCAGGGACGCGGAAGGGATCCTGGAAGACGCGGGCATAGCTGTGAACAAGAACCTGATTCCTTATGACCCTCAGCCACCCAAGGTGGCCAGTGGCATCCGCATTGGCACTCCGGCCGTCACGACCAGAGGCATGGGGAAGAGGGAGATGTGGAGTATTGCCAGAACGATCGGCAAGCTGCTGCACAGCCCGTGGAACAGGAGCACGCACGTCGAGGCAAAGCTGGAAGTATCGGAGCTGTGCTCCAGATTCCCGGTACTCGGTGCGGGAGAGCCTCTCTGAGGCACAGGTTGCTCGGGGCGCCCAACGCCTACGGCGGCGTGACCAGACAATGCGCAATGCCTATGCCGATCCGAGCGACTTAATACCAGGGGATTCTCTCTCCTGGCCCCGGGATGCCGTTCTCGTCCGCCAGATGTGTCGGCTCGGATCGCGGCGGGCCGATCCCGTGCTGTCCGGCCCGGTTGCCGAGACCGGCGTGAGCGCAGGGCGCCGAGACCTCGACGGGCGGAAGAACGCGCCCATCACAAGCACAGTCGGCAGCTCGGCCAGGTGCCGCGCGTCGGTGGGCTTCTCAGCTCATCACCGGCTGCACGCTCGGCATCGGGATTCGCTAGCTCAGTCTCCCGTAAGGTCCCTTCCACTTGTTGGCCAGTCTCAGGAATTCGTCGTACCCGTTCTCCCTGATGAAATCCATCGCTTGCTTGTATTTCCTGTACTTGTGCCCATTCTTGTCATGAAACCCTCGGATCACTTCGCAAGAGGGATAGTCGGGACAGTCGGCACAGGTTTCCAGCTTTCTCTCCTTGAAGCAGCAGACCTTGATCTTGCATTTGGCTCTGTTGATGTCCCTCTCTCCACTCTCGTATCCCAGTTTGCATCCGCGGCAATGGCCTCCCACCAGTTCGCGGCACGTTCGACAATAGGCGCCACAGCAACCGATGTGCCTTACTGACATAGTTCCCTCCGTGCGATCGAGAGTCGCGTGAGAGCCCACAAGCTAGATTGCCGGGGCGGCGTGATGCAAGGTCCATTATACACGATATCCGCGCAATACGAACAGAGCATGAACGTCACCCCGCGTATGCGCGGTGCCGCGACAGTGCCGTTCCGGATCTGGACGGCAGCGACGGTCAGGCGAAGCCCAGGATGCCAGGCACGGATCGAGGACCAGTCGCCACTCCTCCATTGACAGTAGGTCGTCCTGGTTGGGATGGCAGATCAGATCTGCCAGGTCCCCGGTCGGGTCGCGCAGGCCGGCGTCCTTCCAGTCCACTCAGCCAAGCCTGGCGTCACGGCAACGGATGGTGTTAGCGAGGCGGGGATCGGCGACGGTGCGCGACGGCTTGAGTAAACTGCGATACGAGCGGGCGGTCATGCCCAGTTGCTGCATCCCCGCCCGGAGCAAGCTGCGCCACGCGGCGCCTTCACAGAAGCTGCCATATGCAGAGCAGCAGATAGCTGGCACTATTGGCCGCCAGTGCCGCCGTCCAGTTCTGGCGGCCCCCATCGCGTTTCATCAATACCAGCACGCCCCCTTCGATCACCACCGAGAGTGCCCAGGTGACCGGGACGAGCCACATCCCCAACCGGTTCAAGCTCGAGAATCCAACCAGCCAGATCAGCCCGAACCCTGCCAGGGTTGACGGCAGATTCATCAATAGCGAGGCCAGCAGTGAGCGCCAATACGTGCCCCATCTGAGTAGTCTCAGCACAACGGACTCGAGCAGGGAAAGGACCAGGTAGGCCAGGATGCCGAATCCTGCGAGCAGGATCGGGCCGCCAGCATCTCTGGACGGAGCACAGCCACTGACGATCAGTGTACTCAAGACGAGCACGGATCCCGGGACGAGCAGTCTGCTCTTCACCTATTGCCTCCCCTTCTTGTCTTTCTGCAGTATCCTGAACTGGCTTCGCCGCATTGTGGACGAATTCCGAGGCCGTGAGGTTCCACCTGCCTGGTCCGTGGATGGCAGAGGTGGGTCACGCGCTGGGGTTGACGACGGTCCCCACGCACAGGATAGCACCGATCTTGATATCGCGGATCAGAAGCACGAAGGAGTGGTCAACGGTGACCACCATGGGGGGACGAGTGTTCCGGGAGCTGTTCCCGCCATTGTCACTGCGGTGCCGGCTGCGGCTTCCGTACCCGTTTCATCCGTCATCTCTCCTCGTCCACCCCATGCTCCGCAGCCAAGGACTCTGTGCGATCATCTCGGGAAGCGACGGCTTGGCCTGGATCTGCTTCGCAGAGAGGTGGCCAACACTCTGGAAGTGGACGAGACGACCATGTGTAACCATGAGACCGGCCACGCCTCCCCTCGTCTCCGCCTCATTCTCAAGATCATCGCCCTCCTGGATTACATCCCCCATATGATACACAGTCCGGGACTCCTGGCAAGGGCATCGTCGGTTGTCACCGCGTCGAGGGCCTCACTCAGAAGGGGTTGGCACATTGTCTGCGTGCGGATCCGGGTACGCTGGGGAGGTGGGGGGACTCGGGGGACGACAGGGGACTGCACGAGATGCTCGATGGATGCCGCGAGCATGTCGCCACAGTGCACCATCGCCTGCTTCCGGGTGTCTGGCAGAGTCACGAAGGCAAGAGGCGGTCAAGAACGTAGTCGTCCGGAAGCTGGTGCGGACTCGCGTAAGCTGCGAGAGGCACTGGCACGCAATCAGTAGCCCGCCCGCATCCAGTAGCGGGAGGCAGATCCTGCCGAACTTCGAGCGGGCACGGGAGGACGAGCCAAGGGAGCTCGACTGCTCATCGGTAGGCATGAGAAACGGGCTGACTCACACCCGGGCCAGGAGTCTATTGGCCATGCTCTGGCCCCCTCGCGGAGTTTGACTTGGAACTCATTGTAGTTTATGGTACATCTAGTTGTGAACCCTGCCTGTCTCGGCAGAAGGGGGGTCGAGACAGGCCCTACAGCAAGTTCCGTTGGCTGCAGCACCAGGGGGGGCAAAAACACTCCGTTCAGGAATCCCGAGTGGGTGAAGAGGAGGATTCCGCATACTCGATGGTCGGGCCTTCATAGCGGTATTGACCTTCTTTGTGCCAGTTGTCAAGCATTCGATGTGGGCAAGGTGAGGCCTGATGACAGAGCATCCGAATAGGAGGAGAGGGAAATGCCTGAGACGATTCGAGTGTGGATAGAAGTTGGCTTCGACATAGCCTACCTGATTGTGGTATGGGCACTGGTGTTCTCGATGTATCGTCGCCGATCAGCCGTGAGACCTGAGAACCGGCGTGTGGCCAGTCTGGTCATGATAGCCTTCGCTCTCTTGGCCCTGGGGGACACCGGTCATGTCGGCTTCCGTGTGGCGGCCTACGCAATGGGTGATCCAACGCCTCAGTTCTCTTTCCTGGGGATGTCTTTCAGCCTGCGTGGTCTGGGTACCGCCTCGACGGCCATTACGGTGACGCTGTTCTATGTCCTGATGGTGGCGATTTGGCGCTATCGCTTCGACAAGCAGTATGGGTGGTTCGAGTACTTGCTGTTTGCGGCAGCTCTGGTACGCTTGGTGTTGCTGTCGCTTCCCGTCAACCAATGGAATAGCTCCGTGCCACCGCAGCCCTGGTCTACTATCCGCAATCTTCCCCTACTGATCCAGGGTTTGGTGGCCTATCTGATCCTGCGGGATGCACGTGCAAACAAGGATCGTACACTCTGGTGGGTGGGCATAATGATCTTGATTTCGTTTGCCTGCTATATGGCGGTCGTTCTGTTTGTGCAGCAGGTGCCTCTCATCGGTATGCTGATGATCCCCAAGACCATGACCTACATTGCGGTATGCGTGCTGTTCTACAACGAACTGTACAGAGCTCCTTCAGTCGAACCCCCGACGGCCGAGGGGTGAATGGTCTCTTCAGTACCTTCCTGAAGGGTCATGTCTCGAGCACTGAGGGTGGCCCAACAAGCGCTCGCGCCCGACCGCGCTCCGCACGGGCAGACCGGTGAGCAGACGGGCTCTGTCGCCAGCCCTGATGTGAGGTGATCTCCCCGCATCCGCTGCGCGGGTGAACCGCGTACCGGGACAAACAAGTGCCAGCGCGACGGTCCTACCTGTGGGCCTCACCCGCCAGGCGTTTGAGCGGTAAGCCGTTCCGCGCAAGGCTACCGCAGACCCGAATCACTTCCGAATCCGAGCCGCGATGGCCCGGTCGCGTGCAGTGCGAGTTGTGCGGCTTCTACGAGCTCCGATACACGAACCCACCTTCGACATCTCCCGGCTTCGTAGCAGTTCACTTCATCAATCACCCTGCCAGCGAAGAAAATGATGCGCTGGATGGCGCCCGTCTTGCGGAGATCCACAGTCTCCACCTCGGGCCCAACGTCCACAACGCAACCGCTCTCTTCGATGCACTCTCGCAGTGCCGCCCGCTGGAGGGTCTCCCCGGGTTCCACCGTGCCAAGCGGGAATACCCACGAGCCGGGGTGCGTCAAAGCAGAGACGAGAAGGATCTCAATCTCGCCGTCGACTGCCTCTCGATAGGCTACCGCCCCTGCTTGGGGTCCAGTAGGCGTGCGTTGGGAGGTACACTGGCATTGGCTCACCCGTCATCCCCGTCTGGGCCATCCGCTGCCTCAGCGGCCAACTACTCTGTTCCCCGTTCCAGTTCCTCAATGTCGATCTCGTGTGCGAACCGGGTTAACTCGGGATGGCCGGTCACCAGCACCGCACGTTGCTGCTGCCAGAACCAAGCAGGACTCAGCGCCGCAGCCTGTGTGCGTGGCTCACTCCGATGTCGAAGATGTCTCACCAAGCCCCGCCGTCAGTGAGAGAGCCCGGCGCATCCTTCCCCACCGTGCTTCTCCGTGCCTCGCGTGGCTCTGTGGTGAAGAGAGGCGTGCCGGGCTTCCGGCCAAGCCAACTGCGCCGCTAGTTCAGGATCCTGGGGTCGGTGTTCAGTATCGTCGTACTGAACAGGAACAGTATGATCTTCCCATCCAGGTCGAAAACCTCGAAGATCAGCTCCTTGCGCACGTAGCGGAGGTCGATCAGCATCGTCGTCGGGAAGTGCTGGGCCAGGAAGGGGGCCAGGGCGTGGGAGTAGGAGTCCTTGAAGATCACCAGTTCCGTTCCGGCGGGCGCCAGAGGGTTCTCGATGACGGTGATGGGGGCGGCGCCTCCGATGAAGACGTCGTAGGGATCGAGGCCGTCTAGTTCCTCGCGGTAGTAGATCGAGTCCTGACACTCGATGTCATCGAGGGTCTTGTAGCGGCAGACGCTCATGTTGTCCAGCATCTCGTTGTGGGCCAGGTATACGCTATCCGGTGGGATCGAGGTCATCGCGGCCCGGCCGTAGAGGTTGCCGTAGTAGCTGTCGGTGCCCAGCTCGAGAGAGTAACCCTGGATCGGTACGTAGCCCATGCCCCTCCCTACCAGTTCGTAGGCTCGGATGGTGCCCTGAGTCGTCCAGTGGTGATCGGTCCGGTAGTACAGCTCGTCCGTGTCGTCTTCGGAGAGGGGCATCAGGTCGATGTGAGAAGCTTTGGTCACCCCGCGCAGCGCGTCGGCGATGGCTCGTTGATCCGAGAGCAGGTATCGCTTCCCCTCCAAGCCCTGTGCCTTCGAGGGAATGACGCCCACGTAGGCTCCGTCGCACTCGAAGGAGATGGAGTCCAAGATAGCGCTGATCAGTGTCACTGCCCGGTCGATGTACCCCTGGTTGATGCCATAGAAGACGTCGTAGATGCTATCGCCCACCACGTAGACGCCGTTGTTCTCCGGATTCCGGAGGATCTGGCGGCTGATGAAGGACTTGATGGACCGGAAGTGGTCGCGGCCCACGATCTGGTCCTGCAGGTAGGTGCTGTACTCCTTCGAGAAGGTGCCGTCGGCGGCACTGGCAAGCGAGAGTTCAGGGCGCTGCGCCAGCTTGCGCCTCTCGGCCAAGCTGATCTGGGTGGGCCCTGTCGCCAGGTCCAGCGCCGTCAGGCCGTAGATGAAGATGACGAAGGCCAGAATGCCGGCCATATGCGGTTTCGCCCTGCGCAGCTTCTCCATAGTATCGGCCCTCAGAACCGGAAGTACAGGAAGGGATTGAAGGACGCGTCCACTATGTAGGCCACACTCACCACCAGGATGACCAGATAGTAGGCCGGCAGCGCCAGTGTGCGGACATAGCTCCTGCGCGACCAACTCCCATGGAGACGAGAGAAGAGCGGCGTCGATGCCAGGATCCCAATGGCCAGCAGGACGCCATTCGATGCCAGCAAGTAGAGCGACTCAGTATTGGCAAGCTCGGTACCGTCCAGTCCGAACATGACCCCCAGGTAGGAGCTGATCTCGGGCAGCGTGCGCAACCCGAAGATGACCCAGCTCACCAGCACGATCAGCATCGTATAACCGTTCCGTACCAGGGCTGGCAGTCGCTCCATGACCTTGCCGATCCAGAGCTTCTCCAATGCCAGGAGCACTCCGAAATAGGCTCCCCAGGCCACGAAGTTCCAGCTTGCTCCGTGCCACAGCCCCGTGGCCGCCCAGACGACCAGTACGTTCCTGATCCACTTGCTCTGCGATACTCGGTTGCCGCCCATGGGAATGTAGAGGTAGTCCCGGAACCAGCGGCCCATGGAGATGTGCCAGCGATGCCAGAACTCGGTGATGCTAAGGGAGATGTAGGGGAAGTCGAAGTTCTCCATGAGATGGAAGCCGAGCATTCGCCCCAGCCCGACGGCCATGTCGCTGTAGCCCGAGAAGTCGAAGTAGAGCTGGAGAGCGAAGGCGATGATGCCCAGCCAGCCCGACAGCACCGAGGGATTCTCAGTGGCGCGGCACCACCGCCACAGCAGCGCCAGATTGTCGGCCAGGATGACCTTCTTCCCCAGCCCAATGACGAAGCGGTGTATGCCTTCGCCCGCCAGTTCCAGGGAGGACTGCGGGTCCTTGATCTCGGCAGACAGCGAGCCATAGCTGTCGATGGGGCCTGCCAGTAGGGAGGGGAAGAGCGAGATGTAGGTGGCGAAGACGACGATGCTCTTCTCCGCAGGATGTTTCCCCCTGTGCACGTCGATGATGTAGGAGAGGGCCTTGAAGGTGTAGAAGCTGATGCCAACGGGCAGGGGGAGGCCCAGCAGGGTGAGAGAAGACCCCAGGAGCTCATTGGTGGTGGCGATCAGGAGGTCGGCATACTTGAAGACGCCGAGGAAGGACAGGTTGGCGGTGACCGACAGGATGAACAGCGCCCTGGCTCTGGCAGTGCCTCGGCTGCCGTCGATGGCCCTGCCGAGAGCGTGATTCACGGCGCAGGAGAGCACCAGCAACGCCAGGCCGAAGGGCTCGCCCCAGGCGTAGAAGACCAGGCTGGCGACTACCAGGATGCCGTTCCGCCAGCGTCGCGGCGCCAGGTAGTACAGCAGTAGTGTGGCCGGCAGGAACCGCAGCAGGAACTCCAGGCTGCTGAACAGCATCTGCTCTCCACCAATCCTCTGAATACAGCACGGCGGTCCTATTCGATGGTCAGGAAGGCATCCACCAGTTGTTGCCGTTGCTCGGCATCGGTGTTGATGGTCATGAAGACCACGTTGCCCCTGCTCTCGATGGCCACGTCCTCCATGGTGAAGCTGACGCAGATGAGTCTGTTGGGGTCGATGTTCTCCTTCAGCGCGGTCTCGATAGCGTCGACGCTGCTCTTCTCCTCAGCCAGTATGATGACCAGGACACGAGTGTCGACGTTGATCAGGGGCGAGATGGCGACCGAGTCCGAGAATGCAGGATAGTCGCTCGTGCCCAGGAAGTACTCCCGAGACTGGTCTTCCTGAAGGCTCGTGGTCGTGCCGAAATGCTTAACGCCTGACTCTTCGAATACCCTATCGGCGATCTCCACAGCGGTCCCGCTGGGCGCCGCCGGCCTCTTGACACAACCAATCAGGATCAGCAGCGACACGAGGGCGACTGCTTGCATGATCTTCTTCATGGCACTGTGCCTCCTTTGCGAGTTGGGACCATTATAGGTGCAGGGGGGTGGTGGTGTCAATCAGCATGCACACTGAGCGTGGGCCCCTCGTACGAGGCCAGTCGATCACCTCACGCGGTGGCTGCCTGGACGCAGAGGGTCGGCCTGGCTCCAAACGCAGCGGTGACCGGGGGACCGGGCCAGGCAGCACCGTTGTGGACAGGCGGCGCTGGACAAGGGGGTCAAGACATAGGTTCTATTCACAGATGGTTGCTCGGGATTGTCCTTTCGCTAGTCTTCCTGGTGGTACTGCTCCGGGCGATACGAAGGCCCTTCGGGATGCATTGCTCGAACTCGATCACCTGGAAGTCTGCGAACCACCGTTCCGCATCGCTCTCGCCTTCGTATCCTTCACCGCACCATAGTGTGTTTCACCAGTACAGTTTTGCGCTTGTAGGACGACGGGATGCCCAGGGGCGATTCCTTCATCGCGAGGACTTCTACGATCTGTCACCCGCCTTCTACCGGGAATACCAGAGGCGTGTGACTCGTAGCCTATGCAGTTTGGCGGAAGAGCTCTTCTAGCTGTGTGCCGCGATGGAGATGACCCGGATGATGACGCTTCTTGATTCCGGCAAGACTCGACAAGGAGGGAGTCACGGTGGAGCTCTTCCGAGATGGCTCAGATCCGCGAGAGATAGAGGAGGTTCGTACTTGGGGCCTGGTATCGGGTGTCACTACCAACCCAACCCTGATCCCCAAGGTGGGTCCGGACATGCTGGCAACCTTGAATACTCTTGTCGGTGTCTCTCCCGGACCAGTCCTGGTTCAGGTTGTTGGCTGGCAAGAGCCCGATCCGCTGATCTCACAGGCTAAGTGGCTACATCAGTTCTCCGACAGGATCATCGTCAAACTGCCGATGAGCATTGCCGGCATCCAGGCACTACTGCAGCTCAAGCAAGATGCGCCCGAGATGCGGCTTGCGGTGACAACCGTCGCCTCCATCTCTCAGGCTTACCTCTGTGGAAAGGCGGGCGCGGACATTGTTGCCATCTTCAATGGATCAATGGATCAGGATTGTGACACACCTGTGAACATGGTGCCAGAGGTCAGGAGAATCTACGCCAATTACGGCTTCAGCACTAAGATTCTCTCTTGCGGTCGCTTCCCTCGGATATTCGGGCGATTCGCCATAGCCGGAACGGATATCTGCACGATGAAGATGGAGTATATGAGGCGGCTCTACGAACACTCATTCACCGAGAAGCGGATGAACTCATTCATGAATGATTGGAAGGCCACATTTGGTGGCGAAACCTGGCCGGAGAGGTGACGCATGCGCAAGGTGCTAGGGCTCTTCGATCTCTGTGGCAAAGTGGCCATCGTGACCGGCGCCGCTCGGGCTTGGGACAGCAAGAAGCGCTGGCTCTAGCGGAAGCGGGAGCCGACGTGGCAATCTGCGATCTACTTACGGTCCAAGGCGCACAGACCAGGGGAGAGATCGAAGCGCTAGGGCGTCGGTCTCTCTTCGGCAAAGTGGATGTTTCCCATCCGACAGAGATTGAAGCCTTCGTCGAGAAGGTGATCAGTCTGTTCAGGAAGGTTGACATTCTGGTGAACAATGCAGCAATGCCATCTCAAGGGCGGTCACTTGAAGAGGTAGATGCCGATGTCTGGCAACGCATGATGGACACGAATCTGTCCAGCATGTTCTACTTTGCCAGGCCTGTCGCAGAACACATGATTGCCCGCGGACAGGGAGGGATCATCATCAACATAGCCTCTATCAACAGTTTCGTCATCAGCAACATCTCACCCCGACACAACGTGCCATACTGTGTGGCCAAGGCAGGTGTGGCCCAACTTACTCGTGGGATGGCCTCGGATTGGGCTCCGTACAATGTCAGGGTCAATGCCGTCGCTCCGGGATATGTGCTGACCGAGCAGACTGCACGGAGCCGCAAGTATCCAGAGATCGTAGAGAGATCGATGGCCAACACGCCCATGAAGCGCTACGGTCGGCCGGATGAAATAAAGGGCACCGTCGTCTATCTGGCTTCCGAGGCCTCTTCCTTCATGACCGGAAGCGTAGTGGTGATTGACGGTGGGATGACGATCTGGTGAGGAGTGCCACTCCGAAGCCGGCAATCTCTGACGAGGCTGACCAGATCCTTGGGCAGAACCAGATCGATGGAGGGAGCGAAGCGTCTCCTGAGACTCGGCTCACCGAGGAGGGAAGAGGCCGGTCGGGGCGTCCGACTAGTGCATTGTTCATCAATCAAACGCAGAAGCAGGCTCAGATCACTCTCTTGACTGGGTGTATAGTGGAATGTCGAGCGATGCAAGCCGATCGAGTCGCTCTGTCGACGGATGCTCAGTTCCGCGTGCGAGGGCTGGATCATAGCATGCCTGGCTTGGATGACCCCCGGCAACAGTCTTCTCAACTGCTCCGGTTCCATCTTGAGCCGCCCGACATGCTAGTGCAGTCTGGCCTGGATTGCTTCATGTTCCCGCTGCTGAGGGGCAGTGCCGGCCACTTCGTCTAGCAATGGTTGCTTCCACTCAGCGATCTGAATGGGGTGTAGCTCGTATTCGCTGGCAAACTGGTTGATCGTCTCGGTTCCCTGTGCCGCTTGGACAGCCGTCTGGGACTTGAATCGACCACCACGTCGCCTCGTTGTTGCATGACGCTGAGTTCCGTATGCTTCAGATGGTACGCGATCTTCTTGACCTAGCGTGTGGTCTAGGTTTGCGGATCGATAGTGAACAGCATCCAAGGCGACTCGTCATTGGCGAATTCAGCGGCAGATACTGCCTTGGCATGCGTCCGTGGCCCCGTACGATGCCGGCCAACAGGACCGCTGTCACAAAGGTGGATTTCGGGGCCTGGTTCGAGCCACAGGTATCCTGCGCTGGCATGGGCTCAGAACCGCTGTGCAGAGACTGGTGATGGCTGGTGATCGTGGGAGGAGCGCGTGTCAGGTGAGCGCGCGGAGGAGTGGATCAACCTTGAGGGTGAGGAGTCTGCAGGCGATAGATCAGGGGTGCGAAGAGCAGTCCGAATTCGATGCTCGGACAATCAGAGGAGGCTATCGATGTCTGACCTAGCGCGCAGGATCCAAGAAACCAGAGTGGATGCAGGTAGCCTGGCGATCTTCTGGATTTCGCAGGCAGGTTTCGCGTACAAGACGGATGGCGGGACGGTGATCTTCATTGACGCGTACCTTGCCGATTGTGTGGAACGCTTGCACGGCTTCAAGCGGATCATGGCCACCCCCATCGAGGCCGAAGACATTCAGGCCGACTACATCGTGAGTACCCACTCCCACGAAGATCACTTTGACGTCGATGCCATTCCTATCCTAGCTCAAGACCCGCGCACCCGGTTTGTGGGGGCGCCTGATTGTCAGGGACGGACGGTACCAGGATCTTGGGGTGCCCGAAGACAGGTGTTTCTTGTTGGAAGAGGGCAAGACGCTGCAATTCGGTGATTTCAGTTTGACCGGGGTCTATGCCGACCACGGCGATTTCGCCCCTGAGGCTTTGGGCGTGGTGCTGACTGTTGGCGACATTAGTATCTGGCACGTAGGCGATTCTGCCTATCGGTTCGAAATGTGGCAGGACATGTATGGCTTGGGTATCGATATTGTCATACCTCCCATCAACGGGGCTTTTGGCAATCTCGACGGCGTCGAGGCCGCCAAACTCGCCCAGCAAGCTCGTGCCGCCATTGCCATCCCGTGCCACTTTTGGATGTTCGCTGAGCACAATGGTGACCCGGCCCTCTTCCTCGACGCCTGCAAGGAGTACGCCCCAGAGGTCAGGCCACTTCTTCTGACACAGGGTGAGCTGTTTGTCTACGCACCGTAGGCGCTGGGGGACATCATGTCGGTCATCAGCCTGCCAGGGACGGGATCTGGCGAAGGTTGTGATCGGTGGGGCGGCAGTGACACCGAAGTGTGCCGGCCAAATCGGTGCCGATGGGTATGCACCAGATGCGTCGTCGGCCGGAGGTTTGGTTTGGCAGCTGATGGCGTCACGAAGTGGTTGATGCCGGGGTCCTCCTTCGTTCGGTGTGCACAAGACTGGGGCAGGTCTGCGCTCTCTCCCATGCAGCGCAGTACCCTCGCCGGCCGATTGGGGGAGTCGAAAGCCCCCACCCGGTTGCCAGATTGGCAATCGGATTGGCCCTGGAGACCTATAGTGAAGACAGGCCGCGCAAACTGGCGGTTGTCGCTATGTGTGCGACCCCAGATCAGATACCGAGACCGGATGGCCTGACGGTGCAACTGCCTCAGGATCAGCCAATTGAAGAGCTGAGAGCGAGTGGTGCGGCCCTGGCTGAATCCACGATGGCCATCAGGGAGGCCGCACTTCGCACTCAAGTCAGGCTACGCTTGCCAGACCGCGTGCCGGACGGTGGGGGCCGTTGACGTAGTGAAGCCCCTTCGGCTTCCGCAAGCGGACTCCACTCTCTGGGACTGCGGCTGCCTTCGCGATCGGTACTGGAGGCGGGCGAGCGAAGCTCGGTTTGACCAGATGATGCGTCGCGATACTCGGAGCGCCTCCGAGATCGGCGATAGTCCGCGCCAGTTTGAGCATCCGGTGATACGAGCGAGCGGTCATGCCCAGTTGCTGCATCACCGCCCGGAGCAAGCTGCGCCCTCCGCTGCCCCGACTCCGCTTTCGCCAGTAGTATCCTGTCAAGACCGCAACACGGTCAACAGGAGCGGGACCCCCTCGCCGAACCTTCCATTCCGAAGACGCTCTAGCTATCGGGCCCGATCGTGTCAAGTCAGTCGCCGAAGGACGGCTCAGAGACGAGCCGGCGTACACGGTCCACAGAGGAATGCCCATGTCAGTCTTGGACATTCTGAGAGAAGAGGAGTTCCCTCCGCCGAGAAGGAGATCGGGGCTGCCCTATCTGAAGAGCCACTGTAGCATGAACTTGGCAAGGGTGATGGTGGCGACAGTCCAACCGATTGCCCGCATGAGGAGTGTATCCAGGCGGCGCCACTTGCCGGAGCGCTGCAGAGCCACGACGCGCCCGAGCACCCTGCTCGCGGGCACGGTCGGATCGTACCCGGACACGTTGTCGCCTTTGATCAGAAACCGGGGCTCACCTGCGCCATGGACGATGCGTATCAGCCGATGAACGACCAACTCTCCGTTGCGTTGATAGGCCACCACGTCCCCGCGCTTCAGCTTGCCCAGTCCATGCGCTATCCGAGCTTTGTCGCCATCTCGCACCAGCGGCCACATGCTATTCCCGCGCACGTCCACCTCGTGCTCGCGCCCAGTCTGCGCCCAGAAGTCGATCAGCGCCTCGATCACGGGTTCCGACAGCGGGGACGGTCGATTCGATGTGCTGTCCAAGGCCTCAATCGCCTCCAAAAGCGTGCCACAACAGATCGATCTCTTGATCCAGTTGACCCACAAAGAGCTCGTAGCAGGTTGCGCCTTTGATGGCCTCGATCATATCGAGGTATAGCCTGAGCGAGCTGCCATCGTATTCATCTCGCAGCATGGCCGCAAGTCCATGATCGTAGTAGTGCTTGAGGGTTTGCAGCGCAGCCCGGGCATGTGGGCAGGGGAGCAGACGCGGCACAGATGCAAAGGTCGGGACGTTGGCATCCCCCCCGCCGCTCCCCTCCGAATCTTGCAAGATGACCACAAAACGCAAGGGCACCGGGTCGCCAAGCGCCCCCGAACCAAGCCAGCCAGGATCCAGCCCCAGTTTGTCGAGGCTGGGAGCGGCGGCATGGGCGATGTCGGCGTAGCCGGTGCGCTCCAGGGTGCCCGGACTGAGTTGCAAGTTGCGGGGAAAGGGGTAGAGTAACCCATCGGCGCGCCCCAGGGCGGCGAACTCGTCGGAGAGAAAGCGGCAGCCCCGGCTGACGAGCGCAAGGGTGAGGGTCGATTTGCCATAGCCGGGATCGCCGGCCAGCACGATGCCCTGATCTCTGCAAGATAGGGCGGCGGCGTGGATTAGAAAGTGGGTGCGGACCCTGGCTGCGATCGCACGACAGACAGCGACATAGGCCAGTTCTCCCAATCGCGACCGATCGAGCGCGTCGCCGGATGGAAGGGGATAGGCCTTTCCACCAAAGATGATGACGGGAGAGCCATAGGGCTTGTCAGGCTGCGTCAGGATTGTCAACCGGGTCCAGCTCGGCGTCGGATCCGTGGTCTCATCGATCGCAAAGCGCCCCAAGAGGCCTGCAACCGCGCTAACACACTGCTCCGAATCGCTCCGCAGTTCCAGCGCCAGGTCGAAGATCTGCAAGCGCAGGCAATGCTTACCAGCCGCAGGTTCCACGCACCTCTCCAGGTCAGTCGGAATGAGCCTGCACGTCGCTGTGCCGGCGGGCCTGGACTTGATCCAATGCCCTCGCGCGCCAGGCCTCCCAGGATGCGAGCGGCGACGGCAGACTATCGAACACCTCGTTCACCAAGCGGCTGTGTTCGGTATCACTATCGGGCTGCAATGCCGCCGACAGGGCCAGGTAGTCAACCAGCAAATCTGCTCCCTCTGTGCGCAGTATAGGTCGCAGGGCAAGGCCCCTGAGTAGGAAGAACTGCGCCAGGCGAGACTGACCCGCCGCGTAGGCTGTGCAGGCAGCGCTCACGTCATGCCAGGCGTACACGGCCTGACGCTGCGCTCGTACCTCGGGCGACAGATCGGGACGCGAGAAGAGCTTGTCCAACACGGTACGCCGGATACGCTCCGCCAGGTGGACGTCCCTCCCTGGACTGTTGCGGCCCAAACGGTATTCGTAGACTACCTCGGGCAACCACGTCGCGCGACCGCCGCACGCGAGAACCAGCCGCAGCACGAAATCGACGTCTTCCGCAAGCACGAGCCGAGCATCGAACCAGTGATTCATCTGCGCCAGGACGCTCCGCCGAAACATGCAGGCAAACAGACTCGGGCGCCGTCCCAAAAGGCACCCGAGCAAGCTCAACTCGTCGGCGTCGCGCCACGGTGTCCAGAGCGTTCGCCGCGACTCACCCTCCCACCGGATGCGGCACCCTGACCCCACAACATCACAGTCCTGGTGATCATTCAGATACTGGGCCTGGCACTCCAACCGGTGCGGCAGGCAAATGTCATCGTCATCCAAGAAAGCGATGTAGCCGCCCTCTGCTGCCGCCAGGCCACGGTTGCGCGCGACGCTCCGCTCGGCGTGCGCACAGCGCAGGTAGCGCACGCGCTCATCCGCAATCTGCCCGACCACCGCCGGTGTGTCGTCGGTGGAGCCATCGTCGACGACGACCACCTCGAAATCGGACCAGGTCTGTGCCAACAGGCTCTGGATCGCCTCGGCTAGCGAGGCAGCCCGGTTGTACGTCGGGACGATGACGCTGATCGCAGTCATAGCAGCGAGCTAGGAGAGAAGCGGACTGAATAGTCCAGTTGCGTTGGCGTCGCCTAGCTCTGCCAGGATGTCCGCCTCGCGGTAGGTTGTCACCATTGGTGCCTCATACGGCGCGAGTTCTTCTGGGGTCTCGGTCGGAGGGAGTTCCTTCTGCTTCCTATCCTGCTTCATGTGCACTTGCTCCTTCCTTGCAGTCTGCTGGGCTATCTGCAAGTGGTCTGGAGTCCGATTCAGCCTGAGCTGTGAGAGCTCGCTCGGGGTCTTGTAGCAGCCCCTTGGTGGAGAAGACAGCCAGCGTCTCCGTCACGTCGGCCAGCACGTCGCAGTCCAATGGGATCGCAAAGTGAGTACGCAGGACCTGCGCCATATCGTCGGGGGTGTGCTGAGCATCGCACAGGTGCCACACCAGTCTTGCTGTTGCGTTAAGGACATGGACGATCTCGTCGGCCGCGTCGAACAACACGAGCTCGTCCTCGATCTCGCGGGCCACCAGATCACTGCGATGCAGAGGGTAGATTGCACTCACGATAGAGCCTCCTCACGACAAGACCGGTCCCTGAGGTTAAGGAACGCAAAGCGTCGCGCCAGCTCATACCGACATTATACCGGACTGGTACCCGCACGTCAATACAATCGCTCACCGTAGCACCAACCTGGTGCCGAAGACTGCGCCCCCAAAGGCACAATTGGCCCCGGAACCCTTGTCCCACGCGAAATGGAGGCTCTGGCATAGAGCTTCCACTTCTTCAAGCCACCCCGTGGGCTTGATAATGGGGTCAGCCTTGGGCATCTACTACAAGTCTACAGGGAATACCGGGAGAGCTGGGGCGGAATGCCTAGCTCCGAGAATGCTGGGCTATGTCGGGGAAGGACGGAATCTCCGATTACTGCCGAGCTCGTGCTGGCCGGCGCGCCCGGCCACTGCCAAACACCCCACAGAACTCCCGTACTTCGGAAACGCCCACGTCCGCGTTGCAGGTCAGGCCTTGGCCCTCGAAGCGAATCCGTCGTGCCTCCAACGCCTTTTCCACCCTCGCCCGAATTGCATTGGAGGGCTCGCCCAGGCGGTCATCGGTGAGCTTGTCGATTGGCTCGGAGAGCCGCCTGCACCCTTGGTGCCTCGACGTCGATCTCGCCTGTGGCTTCGCCACAGGTTGGCGGTCCGTCAACGGACGGGGAGCCTGCCCTGCCCGCCCGGGGGCGAACTCGAAGGGAGCTTCACCGAGAGGCCCGGGGCAATCAGCAAACGGCGTCACGCAACGCCAGATGCTGTAGCGCTATGATAGTCTTGGCATCCCGGATCTCGCCGCGTGCTACCATGTCCAAGGCCTTTCGGAGAGGGAGAAGCACAACCTGCACATCCTCGCCCTCCGCCAAGACGCCCCCACCCCTGCCAACACGTTGGTACTGATCCACCTGGCCCAGAAACAGATGAACTCGCTCTGACGTACCGCCCGGGCTAGGGTAGACAGTGGCAATGGGGTGCAGTTCACCTTTGACCTGATAGCCTGCCTCCTCCAGCAGTTCCTTGTGTGCCACCTGCCTGACCGACCGGTCTCCTTCTACAACACCGGCCACTGTTTCAAGAGTCCACGCCCGTTTCGCGCCATCGCCAGCTCGATCATCGACTTCGAGACTGGCATAGACGGGATAGCGAAACTGACGCACGAGAATCACAGTCTGGTTCGTGGGATCATGAAGCAGTACTCCCACGGAATCGCCACGCTCGAAGTTCACGCGTGTGACGGGCTCGCTCATCAACCCATCAAAACGTCTATACTGAAATGTAGCACGAACAACTCGAAACAGCTCCCCAAACGAGTAGTCCTCGGTGATGTCGTGGATGATCACCCATGGGTGATCCTTCTGCATGGCCGGTTCTGATGACATAGGCTTCCCTACCTGGCTAGATGTGGCTGGCTATCCCCGTTCTCTCCTGCTACTACGCTCGGTGTGGGACGATGGCCTCGGTCGTAGGAAGGCGAAGTATAGATACATGTGGAAAACGAAGAAGATGAAGCCTAATGCTGCCAGCAACGGGCCGGTCCATGGGGGAGAGGATAGCACGGCGTCGAGATCAATCAAGGCGGCTCCGGCCACGTAGGCCACACTGTCGAGCAGGGCGATCAACACGGCTGAGTAGAAGAACACGGTCCAGGGTGCGCCAGGATCGGGGAGTGTATGGATCTGCCAGCGGAAGGCATCGCGCAATGAATCAGAACTGAGATCCTTCGTGTGCCGGACACAGAATTCCTTGATCTGGTTCATCGCGCGAGCGCTATCGTGCCAGGCCAAACGCAGCCGAATGATCTTGAGGAAATACAGCCAGCCTATGCTGCACAGCGTCCACAGAAGCAAGGTTCCTGCAGTCTTGGGGAGACCAGATTCCCTTCCTATGACCGTCACGACGGCCGAAGCCACAAAGCCCATGGCCAGCAAATAGAAGTTCATCATGCTTTGTCGGTCCCGCATAGCCTCACTGGCCGTAGTTCGGGCATACTCAAACTCCCAGCCGAGGATGTCAGACGGATCCAGGACGTCCTCCCCCGGAGGTACTTGGGCTGGTGGGGCTGGGGAGATGGATCTGGTGCCAGCTCGACGACTCAGAGACAGGATCGCCAGCAGGATCAGTATATTCCCGATGAGAAAGGCAGACGCCGCGCAGATCTGGAAGAAGACGCGAGATGACATGTCAAGGCACCTCCGATCTGTTGTGTCCCCAGGTGAGTCCCATCTTCAAGATATGGTACTCCATGTGTCCGGCCAGGTCAACTACTGCTCTGCTTGAACCAGACGATTCGAGATCGGCAATACGGCAGCCAGTCCGGCCGTGATGGCCGTGAGACGGATCGGTAGGATCGTGCGAAAGGGCCTATGGCCGCCTCGGCAGGCCTCTTGATCGCGCGGATGGCTTCCGAGGTCTCGCTCAGATGGTCGTCCATCAGCCTGTCGTTCGGCTCGGAGAGCCGCCTGCACCCTTGGTGCCTCGGCGTCGATCTCGCCTGTGGCGAAGTCACGGGTCCGCTGTTGCCCAGAGTTGGGCCGGAGGGACGGTAACGAGGGGAGATAGCGGGAGACCATGGTCGGAGAGCAGGTACACTCGCGGGTACGATCGCGGTAGAAGCCGCAGGGCCAGGGGTTCATCCCGGCGACGAGCATGAAACTGGCCGGGAAGGTCAACGTTGCCGCCGCCCAGGTGATCCTGACCACCGTTTCCTCCATTGGGCGGCACCTTACCTCCAGGTCTCGCGAGTTGGACTCCGAGAGCGCGTCCAGGGGCAGCACGCCGCGAGGGGCCGGCGAAATCTCGCCCGGCCGGGGCCAACGTCCCCCTCCGACCAGACCTGCGCCGGAGATGGTGTGGTGGGGCGCCCGGAACGGACCCTGCACGATCATGAGCTTGTCCGGTGGCAGCAGCCCGCTGACGCTTCAGATCTTGGTGATCTCGAGTGCCACGGCGATCGAGAGCTTGGGCAGGATAGAAGGCATGGAGCGAGCCATCAGGGTCTTCCGTGCCCCCACCGGAATCACCCAAGCAACCCTTGCGCGAACCGTCGTTTCCTTCGACGATAGGGGTCAGCTTGACGGTGCTGGGCAAGGTCTCTTTCTTGATGTGCTCGACGTGCTCGATTCAGCGGCACGGCTTCGAGATGAACCCAGCAGGAGTATTCGTCCCGACCGGAGGCACGTGGTTCTGTGTGAACACGGGGATTCGGGCTGCATCCGAGGTCTTCCGATAGTAGTCGAAGACCACCCGCTCGGGGAACTCGCCTCGACGCACGTAATGCGGCATTGCAGTGACTCCGTCCGCACCGGTGTCGCGCACGTGCTTGCCGAATCTGGCCGCTGCCTCCTCCGATGCACCAGCCACGCCGGCGATCACTCGGAGGCGTCTATCATTCTGTTCGACCAGTACCTCGGCTAGAGTGAGACGCTCGGCATCACTCAGTGAGGTGAATTCACTGGCGTTCACAGGGAAGACCAGACCATGTGCGCCACATTCGACGCAGAAACCCAACACTTGACGGAAGCTCGGGATATCGACCTCTCCGTCCTCGCGAATGAGCGTAGAGGGAATGGCCAATACTCCCTGAACAGTATGTCTTGGCCCCGCACAGCGCGCTCTGTCGGTGTCCAGTGATAATGTCACCCTAACTGGCAGATGAGAATGTCATCCGTCCTGGGTATTCCTTCTGGATGCAAGAAACGGGCGACGCCACGGGTGATCGGGAGCTGGCTTGTATGGC
>Ga0180432_10003087_pt1 | contig 24124 bp, 25 predicted proteins | sample SS_ome_10_FD_132414 | JGI IMG/M metagenome (GOLD analysis project Ga0180432, IMG submission 132414) | Hypersaline lake sediment archaeal communities from the Salton Sea, California, USA - SS_1_MS_2 metaG | ecosystem: Environmental > Aquatic > Non-marine Saline and Alkaline > Hypersaline >... | reverse complement strand
TTAATATTTTAATAAATTGTTTTATTTTTGTATTAAAATCATATTTCTTATATTTTATGTATAATTTATTATTTTTATCTATTTCGTTCATGTGTAATTTGTTAATTTGTGATACGGGCATAGAAAATGATTTATCTTCACTTAAAATCTGTTTATATTTTTTTATCATTACTTCTAAGTATTGTTTTGTAGGATTTTCAATATCTTCAAAAGTCTGACCACAATTAATACAAACAATACCATAAAAGAAATGTGGAGTGTTATCTAAACATCTAGTAGTAAAATATTCTTTGGCTAATTTATTAATATCAGCAGCTTTTCTAAGTTTTTCTTTATTAGTTACATATTTTTTATGATATGCGGGTTCAAGTCGTTTAATTATGTCGTGTTTTCTTTTACCTTCAATAAAATATTTTGATATATAACTCCAATCTTGTTTATTATATAAAACTTCATTAAACTTATTCATATTCGTATAATAATTAAGCCAAAACGGGTCCATATTATAATCAGCAGTATCAAAGTGTGTATAATAATTGAATTTCTTGAGTTCTTGTAGATGTGCGTTGTTTTTTAATGTCAATTTGCTAATATCTAGCATATCAGCTAAAATTTTATTAATAGGTTTTATTTCAATGTGTTTATTATATGATGTTAATGCTTTTTTCATAAAATATTTTCGTATATCTTCCAGATTAACATTTTTGTAATCGTGATTTTCAATCATTTTATCATATTTTTCGTTCTTTTTGTAAGATGTTGGTGTTTTTATTACAGTACTAGCAACAGTAATTTCTCTCTTTTTAATTTTTTTATAAATTTGTTTGAAAATGTCTAAATTTTTATCTTTATTAGCAATATTAATATAAGGTAGTTTCTTTAGTTTTTTAAAGCCCCATTCATACAAATAATTTAGTATTTCATTTTCGTTATCTTTTTTGTCAAATAGTTCTTCAATAATATTTCTTGAACCAGTTGGATAGATATTACCAAAGGATCTTACGACTTCATAAATAGATTTAACTATTGTAAATGTTGCAATAATCTTATCTATTAACGGCGAGATATTAATACTATCACCCATATCTAATTTATCTTTACCAAAATAATTTTTAATAAAGTCACTAATACTACTATACACCGATTCTGGCGTAATAGAGTATGAAATTTTATCTTTGATAATTAATTTTAGTGAATCTAATACCAATGCGATTTGTTTCATTATCTTAGAATCAATACGATTAATGATAGCATTACCGTAACCTACATTTTTATAACCAGTACCCTTTTGATAAGAATCATGGACTTTTAATGCACTTCGTGTGATGGGTCTTCCACAATATTTACAAGAAATAAATACATTATTATCATAATCGCTTGACTGTGAATAAAATTTAGATTCTAATGTGTATTTGAGTTCTTGTTTTTTATTTTCATTGTATGTGTTGTGCATTTGTAATAATATTTTTTCATGTTCACATACAATATCGTAATCCACATCTTTTAATGAGTATTGTAGATTATCATTAGGTTCATTAGTAACATAAAATTTAATTAATTTTCTAAGAGCATTATATTTAGCATCTTCATCATTAGAGGTATCATATATAATACGCAATTGAATACCAGGTTCGTCTTGCTTAAATAATTTAGTAATATTTTCTTGTTGTTTTTTAAGACTTACAATAAAATCGGTTATAGCTTTCTCTTGTTTTTTGGATATCAAATCATGAATGTATAGACCAGTTTCTTTTGTTTTCTTAATTAGTTCATGATAAACTTTATCACCTAATGCTGTTTTAATATACCAACTATAAACGTCATGTTTTTGGCTTTTTTCTTTTAAAATTTCTTTTAGTTTTAGTATTAACTCATTAATAATTTTGTGTTGTTTAATTTCTTTTACATAATAATTATATTTTTTAATGAGGTCTTTTATGACATTAAATCTATAATTAACTATTTCTTTATTGTCTAATTTTTTACATACTAATGAGTGTTTTTTATCACCATTATTGCATATTTGTTTGTAAAGTTTTATGGGATCTTTATTATTTTTTTCTAAATCCAACATCATTTTAAGTTTATTATTAATTTCTTTTTTAGTGCCATTAAATTTAATATTGAGTTCATTTGCGATAATTAATTTAATAACTTCTTTCATATTATGCAAATAATTGCCAGAAAACATAAGAAATAAATAATTAATCATATTATTGTTAATAGTCTTAACATTTTCAATAAGTGTATTTAAATATTTTTTGCTAAAGTTAAAATTATCTGTAGCAATCTTGTGTTTAATTTCATTGAAAACATTATTATAATAATCAGAATTAATATCATTTTCTTTGTCAGAAATCATTAATTTAAAGTCATTACCATAATCTTCCCATGACTTATCGTACATAAATGTATTTTTAATTCCATCACATTCTTCTAAATCTTGTTGAAATATGTCATTTATTTGTGATTCTCCAGTAAACATTTTATGTTTTATGTAATTCATTTTATGACAAACATCTAATGGTGGATTCATCTTATTTATTACATTATTCATGTGATAATTTAAGCATGTATCTAAATAAATACCAACAATATTAGCATTATCAGTTAAAACGTATGTTTCATCTAAATTAGATTTGCGCATGACAACGTGATTAAAGGTACTAATAAAGTCATTATATTCATTTTCATTGTCAACAACTTTCTGACTATAAGGAAATTCTAATGTATTAAGTTCATTTTCATTGGTAACTAATTTGTCTCCATTTTTCATCATAGATTGTTTGTATACTTTTTTGTGATCATCAACAATAGGTATTGCAAAATTTGATTGCATAATTATTTGCATAAAATCTATATCTTTTTGTTGTTGACCTAATAAGTAAATAGAGTTATAATCTTCTGCTAATTTTTCAATTAAATATGGTGGAACATCATTTTCTTTGAGTATCAGTTCTAATCGTTCAAGACGATCTTGATTAGATAATTTACTCCATAAGAATTTAAATTGTTTTGGTTTTTCTACAAATCCAGATATTGATAATTCCATACAACTATATAAGTTATAATTTATTTTATATGCGCAAAAATTTTTTAATAAAAAAAAGCTAATATATAATATAACAAATGCAGTATAATTTTCATGATACTCAACAACCTGAATTATTAAACTATATATTATTTTACAGTTCAGTTAAATGTCAGCATAGTAATAATTTAATAGATTATTTAAAAACCGCAGATGTAGATCCTGAAGTTCAAAATCGCATGACTATTATGGATATTGTTGAGCGTTATAATAATAATCAAGAAATACCCGATTATATTGATTTTGTCCCGGCATTAGTGATTAGTAATGCTCATAAAGATGAGGTAGAGTCTATTTTATATGGGGATGAAATTAAAAACTGGGCACAACAACATAAAAAGAAAAAATCTGTAACGGCGACTACTGCGACCGAAGGTAGTAGTAATTTTGCGCCAAGAGATTGTTATACACGTCATAATTTTGCAGATAATATTGAGTTAGACAAATATGGAAAACCAGTAGACCAGGACCCATCGCAATTTCAAATTTCTACAGAAATAAAAAATAAGAGAGATATTCAGGATGATTTCATGAAATTCCAGGAAGAATATACAAAACAAAATGAAGAATTTGGCATTCATGGAAATGCTACGAGTAGTGCATCAACAGATACGAATACATATAAAAATAAGTATTCATCATACATGGGGTAATAATTTTTCTAATTCTGTTAATGTTTTAACTAATAATTCTTTAGGTTTATCGTGAATAAGTTTAATTAATAATTTATGTTTTAGTGGGTGAATATTTTTATAGCCAATAAAATTATTAAAATCTTTCATATTCATAATATGTGATTGAATTAAATAACCAAGCGTATCATTTTCATTATTAAGTATAATTGTTGTTAAGTTACTGTCGTTACATTTCACAGATTCAATAATAGCGTTATCATTGATGATATTTTGTTTTAGATTATTAATTTTTTCTTTTAATACTGAAAATGCCATTTTTGCTACTGTTTTAGTATCATAAGGATACGAAATTCCATCACAAATACTACAAGGACTAATTTTCAAATCAACATTTAATGGAAATGTTTCCGGTCTATATTGGACAATACATGCTTGAAATTGTGAATGTGTTCTTTGTACGTCTTTTTTGAGTTTAAATGAATTAATCACTAATTTATCTCCTTTTTTTAGTTCAATAATAGGAACATTAGGATGAAAGTATAAATTATTATCTGAAGATTTTATGTCGTGCGAATAAACTATTTTTTTATCTTTACTATCTAAACTAAAGGTAACATCATCATATTTAAATTTAGTATTATTATTAACATAAATAGATGTTAAAATATGTGCTATACGTTCATTATGATAAATAGTATTATTTTCTTTTATATCAATGCTATCAATATCAACACTATAAGTAGGTATACTTGATATCAATGTGCGCCGTAATGCACTTACAAAAGCGGAATCATGTGATTTAACATTAATTTTAGTAACTTCTTTATTGGTTGTTATAGTAAATTTCGTAGTCATAATATATATATTGAGAATAATATACTCTTTATATAACTTACTTCGTCATTTTTTTTATATAAAGATATTGCATAATAATTATATATAATGAGTACCGATATTAGTATCGTTTATTTAAAAAAGTTTAATGAACGTTTCACGCAATTATGTGCATATTTCCGTACGTTAGTACCAGATATGAAAGAATTAATTTTAGTAGAAGACGCTATTGATTTTTGTGTACATAGGGGTAATCCAGAAATTCCAATATCATTATTTTATAAAAATTTAATTAAATTTAAGGAAGATATTATGAAAGAAGATGATCGTTTATTTGAGGAGAATATCATTATGAGTGAATTAAATAAGGCACTTGCAAATAATAAGGATATTATTGGTGATAAATATAATAATGTATTAACTGAGAAAGAAACTGTAATTCGTGAAAATATACAAAGAGCAAAAAGTATTTGGACAGGCTTAACGGATGGAGAAAGGAAGAAGATTTGGACAATGGTTCAAGTACTATTAAAGTTATCAGAAAAGTACGCAGAAAAACGATGAGTGCGAAATATTTTATTTTTTATTTTTAGGTATAAGATTATAGAATGTCTGAAACCATTAGAAAAACCGTAGTGAATGCTAATAAAAAGGTACTTGAATTTTTAAATAGCTTACGTAGCAGATTTCGTAATAATGTTGAGCTTGTTAACTTGATAAAATCAATGAAGATGCCAGAAAACTATGAATTAACAAGACAAAGTATTGATTCAATTAAATTTATGCAATTTATTAAAATTTTAATATCAAATGTCAAGACATTAGAAGATAATATTATTATTGAATATGATTCATTTAATAAGTATACTAAATTTGATAAATTATTATCAAAAGCGGTACCTAAAGACCAAAAGAAAGTAAAAATGCACGAAAATATTAGAGTATTACAAAAACTACCATCTGGAGTTTCAACCCAGATTACATTAATTCCATTTGTAAGTACTTTAACTTTGGTTGATGTATTACCATTATTTGATTCAATTAAGACATTATACGCCTATGGAAAAGTATATTTAAAACTATTAAATGATATGTTTAAAGAACAAGTACCAAAAACGTCACCAGAAATGCATGATAAAATCTTTAGTGAAGTTAAGTCTCATGTTAAACAATTTAATTCAAATGGATTAAATATTGCTTTAGATGAAGTATTTAGCGCATTATCAACTAATACTGATTGTACTTTAGATGATGTTGTTGTGGATGGAATGAATTCGGTAACTTCTACAAAGGTAATGGATATGGCTAAGAAGGTAGCTGATAAATTAACAAATAAAATTGAGTCGGGTGAAGTTGAAGTTGAAGAATTAGTAGATTCATCAAAAAGTTTTATCAATAACATTATTAATTCAGATATGTTTAAAAATCAGCCAGGAAATGAACAAGTTAAAGATATGTTTGGATCTTTAATGGATACAGTTACTGAATTATCAGAAGCATATAAAGAAAATAAAGATGGCGAAGTAATTGACGAAATATTAGAGAAATATGATTAAAAATCTTTTTACTTGCTTAATATATATAGTAATGAAAGGAAGTGGATATGGCAATTATGCTGAATTGTCAAACATTAAAAAGAATATGAATCCAGATGATTATCATGATGTATATGATGATAGTTTTACGGATTGGACAACATTATATAATTCTGATTCCGAAATCAATATAGATTGTATTAAAAATAGTTTAAAAGAAGAACCAAAAAAAGAAGAACCAAAAAAGAAAGAATCATTTGATGATAATGATGATAAGTTTTGGTCAGAAAATCCATCTATTTTATTTCGTGGAGACAAAATTTTAACAATTATACCCAATTGTGATATGTCTAAAACAGAATATTATAATACTATAATGAGATTATGTGTATATGGTTCTATTGTATTAGCTTATTGTAAAGATGATGTTAAGTATTTATTATTAATTATTGCGGCGATGTTAATTACTATTTTCTTACATGCAAATGATGTTCAAAATTTATCAGATTTATTTGCAATCATAAATGGTAAAAAAAAAAAAGAAAAATTCTACGGACTAAAAGCTAATAGTGCTTATTCAGAAAATACAATCTATAATGATGATATGAATAAAACTATGCTAAGTAAGTTAGATGGTATTGAGGGAACTCAACATATTCCTATTAATTCTGATGTTGTATGTTCTACTAAGAGTTTAAATAATACAACTGGTGGTTATAATTGGATTGATGAGGATTCTCATGCAAGTTTTCGTGGAAATAGTAGATTCTTAAATAAAAAAACTAGTAATCCAGTTATGAATCGTTTATTTAAAGATATTGCTGATGTATATGGTGAGGAAATAGCTGCCAGAAATTCTTATGTTCCTAACCATCCTCGTGACTTTATTAATACTAATTTTGATGAGTTCTTATATGGTAAGAATCTTGATCGCAAATTATATTATGGTCGTCGTTAATTTTTTTTTGATTTAAAGTTTTTACATTATTATCATGTATAATATGGACCCACATCAAATCACCAATCTCAAAATTGAACCAGGAGATGGTGAATTAGTACCTTCTGAGGAAGTTAAACAAAGGGTTGCTTCTCGCAAATATGTTGAAGATTTGGAAGATGAAGGACCAAGTCCCGAAGAATTAGATTTAGCAGATTTAGATAAACCAATTAGGGGACAAAAGTTTACTTGTATTTCTTATGTAGAACCTCAGTTTGAAACATTAGAAAAGAAAGAAACATATACTATGACACATTTCTTACAAGCATTCCTTAAAAGCTACACAACTAAAGTTGCATTAACTATTGCTAAGGATTATAAATTAAATCCGGCAGAAGTATTAGAAAAATATGAGTTAAGTGAACGTGTTGAAGATGAACCTGAAAACTTTAATGATGATAATTGGAAGAAAACACAAGAAAAACATGAAAATCGTGTTGATAACCATTTCTTTAAAGCCGATGTATATGACATGTTGGTTAAGTATCATAGATATAAAGACTATAATGTAGTAGAAATTAAGAAAACATTAAAAGAAACTTATCCAGATGAATGTTTTGACCGGGCATTAAAGGTTCGTGGTGTTTTTTCAACTTATACTAAAGCACGCAAGTTTGCAGGAGAATTATTTAAAAAGGATAAGACTGTTAATATCTTTGTAATTCAAACTGGTGCATGGGTTCCATTTAATCCGCCAGAAGAGTTAATTGATAAACAAGTAACTATAGATAAACAATTAAATAAGTTACTTTGGGGATATAATAAAAATAAGATTTATGCTGAACACTTTTATAATGAAAGAAAAGAAGAAATGATTAAGGATCGTGCTCGTAAAAAGACCGCGATAGATGTATTTGATAAGCCAGAAGTTAGAAGAGATAAGGTTGGAAGGAATGCTCGTAAGAAAAAGTCAAGACGCCAACAAGAAATCAGAAGACGTCGTGGTATGAAAACTAAGGCAGCGGAATCAGTAGCGGAATCAGTAGCGGAACCAGTAGCGGAATCAGTAGCGGAATCAGTAGCGGAATCAGTAGCGGAATCAGTAGCGGAATCAGTCGCGGAACCAGTAGCGGAATCAGTAGCGGAATCAGTCGCGGAATCAGTAGCGGAATCAGTAGCGGAATCAGTAGCGGAATCAGTAGCGGAATCAGTAGAAGATAATTAGAAATTTCTAAAGTTTTTTTTAGAAGATATTAATATAGATGACGTTAGATTATTCGCAATTCACAGAATATTTAAAAAATCCATTGGTATGTGCATCCATTATTGCTGTAATTACTTATTATATATATTCATATAACTATATTACAAAACATAACGTTCGCACTAATTTTCCTCTTAAATGTCAGAGAACATCTAATTTAAAATCAATGTTATATGTATTTTTTGTGGCGGTTTTAGTGTTATTGATGTTTAAGTATGTTAATACATTAGACAACACTCAGAGAGGTGGAAGTATGTTACATGGACAACCTCCATTTTAAAATGCGGAAATTGATTATTTTTTAATTATGCGATATCAACATAAGTAAAATGACTTTAGAATTACAAGAATTTGATATGACCAAAATTATTAAAAAGCCAAGAGCAAATATTATTGTAATTGGTAAAAGAAATTCAGGAAAAACGACATTAGTTAAAGATATTGTTAATGCATTAAGTCGTTCGGTTCCTTTATTTATTGCGATGTCTAGAACTGAACCGACAAATGGAACATATAAAGAAATGATGCCCGATATTTGTGTGTATGATGATGTTGATCTAAATAAATTTACAGAAATAAGAGAACGACAACAAAAATTAATTCAATTAGTAGAAAAAGATAAAAGAAAATATAAGGACATGAATACAAATATAGGATTAATTTTAGATGACTGTGTTGATGATGCTGATTGGACTAAAGACACATCTGTTAGATTTTTTACAACAAATGGTCGTTGGTTACATTTAACATTCATCATAGCGACTCAAGTAGCTAAAGCATTAACACCACCAATGAGAGCAAATGCAGATTATATTTTTGTATCGCAAATGAATAATTTTGCCGAATTAAAGAAAATTAGGGAAGAATTTTTAGGTATGATTAAACATAAACAAGATTTTGATTATATATTCAAGACATATACAAGTAATTATAAGTATTTAGTAATTGATAATGTTACGCAAGACCCTGGAATAGATAAAAAGTTATTTTGGTATAAAGCAGATCCAACATTAAAACCAAAATTATGCGATGATTGTTATTGGGAATTAAATGATATTATTTCTGATAAAATTTACAAAAAATTAATTAAAAAACAAGAAGACAAAGAAGAATTGATAGTGCGTTAAATATTACTTTATTTTTTGAATCAAATAATTATAAATTAACTATGGAAAATCATTTTTTAAATAAACATTCAGTCACAAATACATTAGTTAAGAAATTATCTGATTTATTACGAGAGCCTTTTTTTAAAAAATTTAATAAACTCTATGAACGTGCAAAAAAAGAATATAAGAGCCAAGGACGTCACACATATAATAGTCCATTAATTATATTCCAGCGTTTAATAGAGAAAAGTGTGAAATGGGATAAACGTAGAAAAGAAAAAGAATTTGAAAAAATAACAGGTAATATTAAAGTTGATTATTTAAAACAATTGATTATGATGTCCCATAAAGTATATTTAGATGAAGTGCAATCGCGAATGAATATCAGTAATATTAGAGAGTATGATTCTCCTTCTTGTCAAAAATTTATTTACGAATGTTATAAAAATATTGCTAGAGAAATTTGGCGCAAGGCATATCTATTTATGCATGATGTACATCCTGTAAAAAGACAACGCAATATTATAGAGATATATTATTTAATTGATTATAGTATTTTAAATGTACTCAGAAACAATATTCCCATAAAAGATATGTTAATTGCGGGTGATAGTGATACAAGTAGTAGTGAATCTTCTACTAATTCTGATAGCGAAACAGATGTTGATGTTAATAAATTATTAAATTTTGCGGTTTCATCAGAAGAATCTGAAGCAGAACAGGAAGCAGAACCAGAACAGAAAATAGAACAGGAAGCAGAACCAGAACAGGAATCTGAACCAGAACAGGAAGCAAAACAGGAAGCAGAACCAGAACAGGAAGCAGAACCAGAACAGGAAGCAGAGCCAGAACAGGAATCAAGTGAGATACATTTTAGTGAATCGGAGGAACCGGTATCAGAAGAACCAGTATCAGAGGAACCGGCATTAGAGGAACCGGTATCGGAGGAACCGGTATCGGAGGATCCAGTATCGGAGGAACCGGTATCAGAGGAACCCGTATTAGAGGAACCCGTATTAGAGAAACCGGTATCGGAAGAACCAGCATCAGAAGAGCCAGGAAATTCAAGTGATGAAGATATTATAGATTTACCAAGACCGAATCAACAAGGTTTTATTGATATTCAAAAACTATTAATGGGTGGATTTGTTAATGAAGTATTTAATAGTGTTCCTCATTATAATGAGTTATCTGGTTCGGATGAAGAATTTGAAGAACCAATAAAAGTACGCAGAAAAAAACCAGAAAGACGTCGTAAGAAAAAATCAGGAAGACGTCGTACAAAAAAGGATGTGCGTGTCAATATGAGTAATAAAGAATATGAAGAATGGCGTCGTTACCAAAAGTCACAAAAAAAAGGAAAAACTAAAGAGTAATACATCTAGAATTGACTTCAGGTAATTTCTTATTTTTTTGTGTAAATTCCGGCATCATATTTGTGTCTGTGTATTGATTAGTATATCTATTCATTCCATTAGGATTAATTTTATTTCTATTCTCTAATTCAGTAAAATTTTCCCGAGTAAGTTCTTTCTTTAATTTATGTTTGGGCATTTTAGAATTACCGAAACGTTGTGCACCTACATCAGTAAATTTATAATGGGTAGAATATTTTTTAACATTATGTGTTAATGTTTTTGGGTCGTAATAATGAGGATCGGCAGCATAATTAGCACCACCAGAAGGAATATATTCTACAATATGTTCTTTCTTAGTAGTTTTTGCATTAAAATTATTGCGAAGAGTATCTTTAGTATAATTACCGGTTACATTACCGTTATTATTGTACATAGTAGTTTCTTTTTTAGTATGTCTGGCTTGAGAGACATCACTTCTATCAAACATAGGTGCAGCGGAATTAATACTTTGAATATTACTCTTACGTTGTCCGGCAATAATAGATGCAGAATATCGGTGGGTTGGTTTTAATTGTATACTTTTAAGATCGCGTAATTTACTTTTATTGATAAGTCCAGTAGCTAATCCTTTGCGATTATTATTCACATATTGTTCGCGTTTTGTATTTTTAGCGTTAGCATTGCGAATAATACCTTTTTCGTGTGGCATATTAATTTGTCCAGCATATTTGTTAGCTAAATAATCTTGTCTTTTAGTATTCTTGGGCAAATCTTTATAATTTTTCACGTAAGTTCCATCTACAGTTGCATGAAATTGACCAGCATGTTTATTAGTTAAATAATCTTGTCTTTTAGTATTCCTGGGTAAATCTTTAGGATTTTTAACATAAGAACCATCGGGTAAGTTATTAATAGTAGTTCTTTTATTTTGCAATATATTATGTTCTTTAATCAGTGTAGAATTACGAATATTATTTTTGCCTGCTAATTTGGGCAAATTAATAGATGATTGAACATTTCCTCTGCGAGATGGTAAATCGCCAGTTTTTCTATGAGTATTTCTAGTAACACCTCGTTTAGTTTCGCCATAATTTTCAGCGGAAGGGGGGGCATAATAACTACTTTTAGTATAAGCATTTCTATTGGGTGTTTTTTTAAGGGCAGAATCAGGAACTATGTTATTTTTTTGGATAGCTCCAGTAGTATTAAGATATTGTTCGGGTGTATTTTTATAGAATGTTTCATTTTTAATTTTATTTTGCATAAACATATTAAGATTTTGATGATGAATGGGGCGAGCACCAGAGAATACTTGTTTAGTGACATTAAAATTAGGGCGAGTTTTATTTCTTCTTTCTTCTAAATCTTGAACAGGAATTCGGTACCAATCATAAGAGGGACAAGATTCATAAGAATATTCATCATCAGTAGGTTTATCTTTTCTATAATAAGGGTCAACACCAATTCCAGTAAAAATGCGAGTACCTTCGGGTCTTTCAAAATTATGCATAGTTTCAGGATTAACACGTTCGTAAACTTCTCTTTGGTCGTAAACATGTTCGTATTCATTATTATAATTAGGTTGTCTTTCTTTTTTGGGCGCAAAAAGGGGTTCGGTTTCTTTTCTAAAGAAATCACGTTTAACATCACCTTCACCTTGATATAATTCGTATAAAGTATTCCATTGATTAGAGAATACATGATTGGGAGTGCCTTTAAAGAATGGTGTCATATTAAGATGTGTAAAATCTTTGGGAGGTTGTTCAAATTGAAAGCTTTCATAATATGGTTCTTTACCGCCTCTTTGCACTTCCGCAAATGAATTCATAATATATGTATATCAAATAAAAAAATCGTGTTTATACTTAAGCATTTTAGTAATATTATTACTGTTGGTAGAAATTCGTTTAAAAACGACAGGATAAATTTGTGATTTATTGAGGATGTATAAGTCTTTGTGAAAAGCATTAATAATATTATAAAATCGTTTACAGACTGTATGTATTAGATAAAAATTATAATTGTATAATTCTAGATCAGAATGATAAACATAAGTTAATATTTGTAGTAATAATTCGGTTGGTAATTGTAAAAGCATAATAAGTAAAGTAAAAAAAATTTTAAGTTATATTGTTGGTATAAAAGGCCAGCCTTTAGTTTCACAAATACTTTTCCATATTTCATCCATAGCACATAATCTGGTACGTGTTTTAAGTAAAGGTAAGAATCGTAAAATTTCATCATAACCAATAAGTTCACAACATTTATATATCATAAATGTATATCTGGGAAAGTTTCTTCTATTTTTGGGGCAATAAGTAATAAATGGAGCACTAATTTCAATAAACATACGTCGTAATTCTGTTTCAATTTCTAAAGGAATTTGTGGTGGTTTTTCACCGCCTAATTGTAAGGTAATATAAGGGACATGTTCATAATATTTACTTAATTTGAGTTTTCTGAGATAAGCTCTAACTTTTTTCTGTGTAATATATTTTGAATTCATAATACGTTCTTTTTTAATTTCCACTAATAATTTATCAAAAACTTCCTTGGGGATTTTGGTAACTTCTTTACCTTGAATTTGATTAATCCATTCATTAAAGTGATTTATTTTTTTATAACTAAAGGAATACATTTTATCGTTAGTTTTTTCTTTGTATGATGGTTTAGAAATCTGATCAATAATATATTCCATAAATCCGCAAGATTTGCATTCTCTGCAACCTTGGTTCTCGGCAAAATTATCGATCGCGTGACATTCTTTGCACATATCAACATTAGCATCATTAGTATAATAATCATCAACAACATCAGTAAATTTTTGCATATAAGCATCTAAGACTTTTTCTCTATTAAATTTTTTAGTAACTTTGACAAAATTATCAAAATTATCATTTTGTTTTATGATAGGTGTGTCGTTGTAATAAAATTTAGAATAAATATTAGCTAATTCTAAATAATAATTATTAACATTTTCATTTTTTTTAATATTTTTTATTTCTTGTTTTAAAGAAATTATTTCATTTACTAAATTTTGTAATTTAATTACATTATTTTGGTAGGAGATATTAATTTCCTGTTGTTGTTTTACTATTTCTTTTGTTTCCTTGTATTGTTTAATTAATTCCTGCATATGGTTTTTGTAATCATCTAATGAATTTTTTTGTTCATCAAATTGATTAATATATTCTTTATGAATAGCATGTAACGAAGTTCTATTATCAAATGAGAAGTTTTTATCAGATTTTACTTTAAATAATGACATTGCGTAATAATAAAATATTTATAATACTATAATAATACATATAATTTAAGTTGATTAATTTAAAGATGGAAGATGTATTATATAGAGTTATGTTTTTATATATGTGTTTTTTAGATGGCTGGAATATAAACATATTAGAAGATGAAATCAAATTACAAATTAAGAAAATCAAACTCCAGAATTCTTCCTTTTTAAAAAATAAGGAAAATTTTAATTTAAACGCATTTATTGCTTACAATAATTTATTTAATTAATTGCGTATATAATTATTTTTTTTTTCTTGCTATATAGTATATTACATATTAATTCAACATGCCCGGAGGTCTTATTCAACTCGTTGCTATCGGTGCTCAAGATGTTGTTCTTACTGGTGAACCTGAAATTACTTTTTTTAGTGCTCTTTACCGTCCCTATGTAAACTTTGCCATCGAATCTATTGAGCAGACATTCACTGGTACTGCTGACTTCGGAAACCGTGTCACTTTTGACCTTTCCCGCAGCGGTGACCTTATCACTAATGTTCTTCTTGAGGTCTGTCTTCCTGAAGTTGAGGTTGATGGTCAAAACGCCACTTTCCAGTGGGCTCCTAAGATCGGTAACACTTTAATTAAGGAAGTTTCTATTGAGATTGGTGGTTCTACTATTGATAAGCATTTTGGTATGTTCTATAATGTATGGAATGAGCTTACCCTCCCCGCCGAGAAACAGACTGGTTACAACAAGATGGTTGGTCAGCAGAATCTTAAATATAACAAGACTGACCCTGCTGATATTGTTGTCTTTGAGGATGGTCTCCAGACTCCTCTTGCCGTTCAACCCAAGACTGTTCTTCAAGTACCTCTCTTCTTCTGGTTCTGCAAGAACTCCGGTCTTGCTCTCCCCGTCATTGCCCTTCAGTTCCACAACATTCGTTTCCAATTTGAATTCAGACCTCTCGTTGAGCTCTACAGGACTACTGGTACCAGCGTTCAGTTCGTTGGTCAAACTCCTCGTCTTGGAAACACCACTGTTTGGGTTGATTACATCTACCTTGACAACAAGGAAAGGAAGAACTTTGCCAAGAGCCCCCACGAATATCTTATCACTCAGCTCCAGGAAATTAACGAAGTTGTTTCTGTTGCCAGACCCAATATGAGGATGAACTTCAATCATCCCGTTAAGGAACTTATCTGGGTTGTCCAGGAAGATGCAGCCGTTGAGGCTAATGTCAATGACTGGACCAACTGGGAAGTTGTTAACCCTGTCAACCCCGGTGTTGCTGCTGGTGATAACCCTCTTGTTGATTGTCTCATTAAGCTTAACAACGTTGAACGTTTTGCTCGTCGCCGTGGTGAATACTTCAATCTTGTCCAGCCTTACTACCATCACACCAGGATTCCCGACAGCCAGGGTGTCTTCGTCTACAGCTTTGCTCTCAACCCCGAAGAATACCAACCCTCTGGAACTGCTAATTTCTCTCGTATTGACAATGCTACTCTTGAGCTTAACCTTAAGAACGTAACTGCGCAGAACCCTGCTAAGGTTTACGTCTGGGCTGTCAACTACAATCTCTTCCGTGTTGCGAATGGAATGGGAGGTATTGCCTATGCCTCGTAATGGAATGGACGGGACTTCATACAAAAAAAAAATTGGATATTATTTATTTTTTGAAAGGAAAAAAATGGTTGTCTTCTTCCCAATAAATAAAAGTTATATCATAACCATTTTTTATATTTCTTGATGTTTGATTTACTAAACGTTTTAAACATGTATTGCTTATGGGTATGTAACTTCGTCTACTATCAAATTCCATACCATCATATTTATAAAATTTATCTCCACATCGTATTAATGCACATTGATGTTCTTTTGTACATTTATACACAATTGCATGTAAAAATAATTTAGTTGGAATATAAGTTTTTACCGTGTCTTTTAGTTTTTCATACATGTTATTAATGTCTTCGTCATCTTTACCTTTTATTATATTGGCAAATTTTTCTGTTATTATTTCTTTTTTTAAGAAATTTAATATTTCAGCAGTATTAATTCTACCGGTTAATAAAATATTATTATCTTTAATTTGTTTACTATTAGCTATACTTAATATAGCAATATTACTTATTAATAAATTATACCATTTGGTTAGGTGATAAGACAATTTTTTTTTGTGATACTTTTTTATGTGATTAATAATAGATTTTATTATATCATCATCTTTTAATTCACAAGAAGAATTCATAGACATTTTTAATTTTAATTCTTTATTGAATGCATTATATACCTTCCAAGGTGTATCGAAATTACCGGAGAATTCTATTTTTTCTGGTTTATATCCTAAATTTTCTTCAGTAAAACCTGTTTGTAAGCTACATAATGTATCTCTTGCTAATGTTGATGTTATTTCCTTTTTGTTATAAATTGCATTTCTTATAGCATTAATCTGTCTCAATATATTATTTTTTCTACGTTTCATTTTTTTTGTTTCCTCATTGTCAGAGTCTATGATCTTATATTGTTCACTATTCCATTTTCCTAATAAATATTTATTTGAAGGAAATAATAAAGATAATAAAAACGAATCATATATACAATTATTTTTTTCCCATTTAATTCCCATAAATATGTCACATATATAGCGATATGAATTTTTATCATAACGAGTCTTTGCATGATTAAATTGTATACACAAAGATTTTTCTCTTTCTAGAGTTTTATATGTTAGTTCAAGTTGTTCAATATCACTAATTAATTTTTTAAGACTCATTTCTTGTTTATATAAAAAGAGTTACATAATGATTTTTAAGATTAAAGAAAACGGTAATTCATTATTCGTGTAATTTTTTGATGAATAAATAGCACTACTATCATAAATTTCTATTTATATAAAATATTCCACTATTTGCTATCCCAACTTTATAATTATTATCCATGTTTTTACCAGTATAAAAAGTATTACCAATTGCCAAATTTATTACAAAGATAATTTCCAAACCATTTTATCATCTTTATCAAATAGTGACTATTGATACCTTGTATATTTAGATTTAAGGAGCATAATTCTTTTCTGTCTATACCCTATAACAAGGCGTCATATATAATTAAATTTGATTTATTTTTTGCTTAGTTAAAAAAAAAGCATCTTATCAAAATGGAAAAAGCAGAACCAAAAGAAAAGCCTAAGGATGATATAAAAAAATATTTTGAAAAAAATGAGTCCCGTGGAGTTATCTTTGGTTGTTAAGAAATATAATTACAAGTAGAACTATGATTATTTTCACTATAATACATTTCGTCTAATATTTGTTGAAATTCTATTACTTTTTGCTGTAAAATCGTAATATAATATTCACGTAATTTATTGCGTTCGGTGTTAATTATTTTTTGTACTTCTGTTTCTGAATACATTTTTTCATGCATGTTATTAAATTTGCTTTTCTTGAATATCTCTTGACCAGAATCACAAAACTTCCTTTTATACATCTAATACTGTATATATTAATATATAAATAAGGTTTTTTTTCATTTTTTACTAATATAATGAAAAAAGTCCTCCTTATCGGGATTAATTATGTTGGTTCTTCTTCTCAGTTAATGGGGTGTATTAATGATGTTACTAATATGTACAATTTCTTAAATTCTAAATATGATTTAGATCCTAATAATGTTCATATTTTAACTGATAATACTGAAGAAAAACCAAACAAAAAAAATATATTAAAAGAACTTCAGTGGCTCGCATCAAATAATAAGCCAGGCGATTCCTTATTCTTACATTATGCCGGACATGGTTCTCATATTCATGATTTTAGTAATGATGAAGATGATGGGCGAGATGAGGTATTAGTTCCTTTAGATTATAGAACTGCCGGCTTAATCGTAGATGACCAATTACGCAAAATTTTAGTAGAACCACTACTAAATAATGTTCAACTATTTTGCGTCTTTGATTGTTGTCATAGCGGCACTATGTTAGATGTTCGTCATAAATATGAAATGATTAATGATAGCTTTGTTGATAGTAAAAATGATAAATATGCTAATACATTAGCCAAAGTAACTACTATTAGTGGATGCAAAGATAATCAAACATCAGCAGATACAAGAGAAGAAAACTCTGAAACTGGTAAAATGCAATTTCAAGGCGCATTAACTTGCACTCTCTTAAAATTAATGAAGGCATATGATTGTAATATTTCACTAAAAGATTTAATTGTTAATCTCAATATAGAATTAAAAAATAAAGGTTATAAACAGAGACCAGTTTTATGTACAGGATATAAACAAGATATTAAACTTCCATCTCTAAATCTCTTGTCTGATCATTAATAGTATCTAACATTTCTGAAAATGCCATACTCTCATTAGTTACCGGTTGTCTATATAATTCTTGCAAATTAGAATCACCATCCCATTCTGGATAAGTGTCCTTGAAATTTATTAATGACATTTCTAATTTTCCATATTGACTGCTTTCTGGCATAGAATCTTCCATGTTTAATAATGCAAATTTACAAATATTTCCAGCGACATCATGATAAACTGTGAAATCTTGCATAAAATCTACTATCTTATGTGTATTATTTGCCAATGAAAACATGAATATAAATGGCATGTATAATACACTTGTTAATTCTAATATCCAATTTAATATTTTATATGAGAATAATTGAGTAAATTCATTTAAAACTTTGATATGATGTGCGTTACCAATCCATTCTTCTGGAATATAATGGATATATTCTACAATCTCTTTCATAGTATCATGATACTCATATACTTTATGTTCTTTAGGCATATTAGAACGTAAAATACCAATAGTTGCTCCTAATATAGTAAGCGCTACTAATGCTGAACTATTAACTGTAAATGAACCTATTAATAACGTTTCCCATGCAACCATTAATAATACAACTACAAATATAGCACCGAATGTAAATATTAAAAACTCAAAAATCATTGTCTTGATTGGCGAATCAAAGTAACTAACATAGCGTTTTGATGGTTCATAACTTTTATTTAAGCGAATATTAAATAAATGTTGTAATTCATTAAAATCTCTAAATTTATATTTTGCTAATAAATTCCATTCTCTGATGGTTAAAAATCCAGGACTATTCTTAATCTGTTCTGCATATCTAAATAAGAAATGACCAATTAAATACACAAATAAAATTGGTGATACTAATAATAATACTAAACCTACCATACGAAATTTATTTTTTAAATTTTTTGCTAATTTTTCTTTGTCTTTATCAAATACAAATTGTTGGTTAATTGTATTATCATCATTAAATAATGTCATTGTTAATACTCCAGGTATGCCAAAAAATCCAAATAAACCTAATTCAGTTATTCTTGTTATTATTTTTCTGTTTTTGAGAAATGGTATATTTAAATTTAATATGTCTTTATTAATGAATGCAATCATATAGTTATCTACGACCATAATTGTATTAATAATATCCAGATCAGTAACTTCATCTTTATTTACATTTTTTATTTTGGTTACTATTTCTGAAAAAGCTAATGTTGATAATTCTTTATCTTGAATATTAAAGAGATTATTATAGATCTGTTTAATCTTATAATTTTTTCTAATAATATTCGGTAATGATGATATTTTATATCCTATTAACAGACACATTGTTATCATAAATAATATTAATAACCAACTAAATTCTTGACTAAAAATTGATGACAGAGAATAACATTTTAATGTATGTTTTTCATGAGATATTAAATCCCATTCAATACATGTTGTTGCAAATGTAGTGAATACTGTGATAAATGATAATTGTAATAATGTAATAATATTACGCAAAATTATAGGAACAAACCCTTTATTTACATAATAATCATATATATTTTTGTATAACACATTTTTGCTATCCTTTTCCCATAAGTAATAATCTGTCATGTTTAATAAAATTTATTATTATTTTTTTAAGTTTTAATAATATATATTAATGTATTTATTGTTGGCAATTGCTATTTTGTTTGTCGTGGGTTATTTATGGTTTTCTTCGCGAAAAGAAAATATGAATACTATTGTTTTATACCATACTCCATGGTGTGGATATTGTAAGCGTTTTAAACCTACATGGCAAAAATTAAAAGATAAGCATAATAATATGGTTAAATTTGTTGATATTAATTGCGAAAAACATAAAGATGTTTGTAAAACTCATGAAATAAGCAGTTATCCAACTATTAGACTAATAACAAATGATGGCAAGGTTGTAGAATATGATGGAGACCGAAGTGAAGATGATTTATTAAAATTTATTTCAATGTAAATTATATATAATGTTTACGGTAGCATCATTAGTAAATAACGAAGAAAGAATTAAGAGAAAAATGTTATTCATTTATGAACGAATTTTTAATATATGCAAAAAAGAAATAATTTATAGAGATAAAATTGGTTATAAATCCTTTCTCTTTGTTCCGCCTACTAAAATATCAGGAGAACCTGATTATGATTTGTCATCATGTTTATGTCATATTATTGGTAAATTGCGTAAGGGGGGTTTTAATGTTTTTTATAAACATCCATCTAAAATATTAATTATTTGGGAATGTCATGAAAAATATAATGTATTGATTAATAATACTAAATTTTTATATAATGAAAATAAGAGGACCGAAAACTTTTATAAAAATAAAAATGTTAAATTATTAACTAATAAAAAACCAGTTTCAGATTTACCAAAATTAAAATATTGCGGAAAATAAGTAGTAAATATTTATTGTAAAGTAATATAAAAAAATAATAACATCACACATTATAAAATATGGGACGCAAATCTGGAAAATTTAAAAAAGTAGCTAAAAACATTAAGAAAAAATCTAAGGGAGGAAAAAATAATGTATTAAGTAGTGAAAGCGATTTAGATCTTTCCGAATCATTTGAATCATCTGGAGATTCCTCATCCTTTGAATTTTCATCAGATGTATATTCATCATCTGAAAGTTCCTCAGAAAGTTTACCGAGCGATTCATCTGAAAGTTCCTCAGAGGAAAGTTCCTCTATGGACGATTCATCTGAAAGTTCATCAGAAGAAAGTTTACCGAGCGATTCATCATCATATGGTGGCTCAGAAGAAAGTTTACCGAGTGATTCATCATCATATGGTGGCTCAGAAGAAAGCTCTGACTTCTTCTTAGATAGTTCATCTGAATAATTTTTTTTTAATTAAACTTTAATTTTTCTTCTTCAATCTCCTTTAATATATCTGCATCTAAATCATCTGTTGGTGTTTCCACTTTAGTTTCGCCACCAAATAAACTCTTTACACTACCAATACCAGATGATACCCCTGAATTACTTGCAGAATGGTCGATAGCACTAACTAATAATAATAAACCTAATTTTGCCTCTGGAGATATACTTACACCCTCATCACCATCACTACTCTGACTATATTTCTCTACAATTTCTTCAATGACATCATCATATTCATCTAAATGATAACGAACATTTCTATGCCATCCATCTAAATGTAAATTGACGATTTCTATTCGCATACTAATAAATTCAATTATCCGAATAATATCTAATAAAATTTGAGTAAAAATGTGTTTTCCAAATTCAATCTTTCGTCTTTGTCTGTGTTTGGTAACTTCAAATTTAATTTCATCAAATCCGGAATTAACATCTAATTCTTTAACAGAAATACCCTTTCTTTTTAAACGATCTAAGTAAGTTAATAATTGAATTTTTTCATTTAAGATTTGTTTCTTTTTCTTTTTTATTTTTTTGAGACGATATTCTTCATCATTAATGTGTACTCGTGGTTCTGGTTTAGGGACAACACTAGGTGTATTAATTGGTTCTATAATTGGTGTGGATTTAATATCATTAATAATTTCTTGAGCATCATCAACTTCTTGAATATATGGTTCAGGTTCTTGATGTTTGTTTTCAATTTGATCACGAATTCGTTCTTCTAATAAAGATTCTATTTTTTTACGATTAATTAACTTGTCCATTCCATATAATAATCCCGGCGCATTAGATAACCCAGCCATAATATCTAATTCATTATCAACATCACGCAAATTATCTAAAAAACTTTTAGTATAATTTTTTACTCTTTTCTCGTAAAAATTTGGATCATTCATTTATAAGATTATATCACATATTATTTAGCTGTATTTTCCGTATCACAAAATAATTTATATTTTTTATATTTGCACAAATACCAAATAGTTTGTATAATACAATCGGCTACGTCATCTTTTTTTCGTAATGACTTTAATTTTAAGTGAGATTTAAAATAAGTATCAAGTAAGTAATCACATAATAGAATTGAATTACTTTTTCTATCTTTATACGTAGCACAGCTATGTAATTTAACTTTATTTTTAAACAAAGAGCATACATAATACATTCGTCCTCGTGCGGTTATATATCTCACGGGTAGTGATGTGCGAAAGATACAATAAGAGAATAAGTAATGACTAACTTCACACATTTTTTTAAATTTTACAGGTTGAGTTTCTATTAAAATAATGTCTACCGTATCAATTAATTTTTTTGTATCTAAAATTTTCTTCATATTTCTACATAATTCTTGTAAGGAAATAGTTTTCTTTTTGACTAATTTAGTACCACCATGTCTACCACAAAATTTATCATTACCAATAGAATTCGATGTACATTGTAATCCCTTACGTTTGCCTGATTGAATAATACCTTGACAAGTTTCGGTCATACAATGATGATTAGGATTAATTAAGTCAATTAAATCAAAATCTAAAATGCTTGATTTATTTAAATCTATAGTCTTATTTTGGATATGAATGTTCATGATTGTATAAGCCAGATTGCCCTTGCCGACATCAAAACTACAAATCTTCATTTTAATTTAAAACTAATAATTTAATATAAAATTATAGATAATTATTCTTTTATATAGAACTAATGGTAGGTAATAATTTTAATTTAATTTTAAAGTTAAAACTTTCAAAAGAAAAGACAAATAAAATACAATATGATTTATTAACTAACTATTCATACAACAATATTGAACAAGACTATAGTACGTCATCAGTTAAGAGAGAAATTAAAGGATTACCATCTGATACTGGATATAAAGTATTATCGCAAACAAAAAAGATTAAGAAAGAAGATAATAAAAAAGAAGATGTTGAATTAGAAGAATATGATGACTTTTTAGAGAATTCAACATATATACTAAATAAAAAGAATAACTGGCCTAAGAGTACGAATTTACGTTGTTGGTTTTGTACATTACATTTTGAGACAGTACCATGTGCAAAACCAATAAAATATGAAAAGGATAAGTTTACAGTAGTTGGTTGTTATTGCAGTTTTAATTGCGTAATGGCAGATATATTAGACTCTCGTGATACGCAAAAATGGGAATTATGTGGTTTGGTAAATCTAATGTACGACAAAATTCATGGAGAAACAAAAAATATAAAACCATCACCAAATAAGCGAGTGTTAAAAGAATATGGTGGCGAATTAACGAGATTAGAATATAAAAATAGTTTAGATGACAATATAACGACATATGAAATTTTATTGCCACCAATAATTAATATTGGTTATACAATTCAAAAGATAGATAGAAAAATAGATAAATCACGTAAGGACACGCAATATGTACCACTTAATTTTAGGAAGATTGATGGTGCAGCAAAGACTATGGACAAAAAAATAGTAAAAAAGAAAATGGCTATTGATAGTTTCTTTAAATAAATTTATTTTTTTTTGGTTATAGAATAAAATAGTTCAATTTCTTCGGGTAATAATTCAAAAAATCTATTATATTGGACAAGCATATTTAACATAATATGTTCTAAATGAACTTTTGGTTTATTATAGTAAGACATAACATGAATTTTATTATGTTGTCTTTCGCTAACTCTATCATAAATAGCTTTACTAATAGTAGGATCGCAAACTATATTATCATGTTTTTTAGAAGTTAATACTAAGAAGCAGACATATTTAGCACTAGAGAATGCTATATTTCTAATTTTAAAGAATATTCTTTTATTATATATTTGTGCATTTTCTAGGAGAACAAAGGCTATTGAAAATTTGCGTCTATAATTAATTCCATTAGCTTGAGGTGTC
>Ga0180432_10003086_pt1 | contig 24144 bp, 19 predicted proteins | sample SS_ome_10_FD_132414 | JGI IMG/M metagenome (GOLD analysis project Ga0180432, IMG submission 132414) | Hypersaline lake sediment archaeal communities from the Salton Sea, California, USA - SS_1_MS_2 metaG | ecosystem: Environmental > Aquatic > Non-marine Saline and Alkaline > Hypersaline >... | reverse complement strand
GGATGCCTTGATTACAGTGGATCCATTCCCAGATGAGAAGTTTAAGGGACGTGTGCTCAAAGTCTCAGATTTGCCCGACGCACAGCGAGGCTGGCTCAATCCCGACCTGAAAGTCTACCCTACCAAAGTCCTCATAGAGGGAACACATGATTTTCTCAAGCCGGGAATGTCAGCCAAGGTCGAAATCCTCGTTGAGCATCTAAAGGATGTCATTATCGTACCCATTACAGTGATTGCAAACCGTCAGGGCAAGAAGATCTGCTTTGTAGTGAAGTCCGACGGGTCCCAGGATGAACGCGTTGTGAAAACAGGCGCCTTCGACGATACGTTTGTCCAGATTGTAGAAGGTTTGGATGCCGGAGACAAGGTTATGCTGAATCCTCCGCGAATTACTGAGACAGGCAGCGGATATGATTCCAGGAGACGATCATCAAACCGCTTTGAGAGCGATGAATCCGGGGACGAACCGAGTCCGGGCGGACCACAGCCTCAAGGACCGCCGCAATCAGGCAGGAGAGAAAGCCCGGCAGGACGTGGTCCTGAAGGTGCACCGGGTGGACCGGCAAGTCGCGGATCTGGCGCCGGAGCGCCGGGCGCAAGACAACCGCAGGGTGGCGCTGGACAAAGAGCCGGAGGAGGGCCCGGAGGCGGACAGTTCGAAATCACCGATGAAATAGCCGATCGCATGTTGAGCATGCTGGAGCAAATGCAGCCGGAAGAGGCCAAGAAATTAAAACAATTGCGGCAAAGCGATCCGGAGAAGTTTAAGGCAGAACTGAGGCAGAAAATGCGGGCTGCGCGTAACATGATGCAACAAGGCGGAAATCAGGGGGCACGAGGCGGCAATGCAGGACCGGGACGTGGACAAAACCAGTAAAACTAACGGACAAGCCCTCAGGATGGACCGTTTGTGCAAGAGCTACCAGCTCGGCACGATGGAACTGAAAGTCTTGCGCGACATCGACCTGACGATCAACAGCGGCGAGTACATAGCCATCATGGGGCCGAGCGGATCGGGCAAATCCACATTACTAAACATGATCGGGTGCCTCGACCGGCCCACGAGCGGAGATTACTGGCTCGGCGGCGAGAATGTCGCGCTTCTCGATGACGACTCGCTATCGCTGATACGCGGCGCCAGGATCGGCTTCATCTTTCAGTCGTTCAACCTGATCAGCCAGCTCAACGTGGTGGAGAATATCGAGGTCCCCATGTACTACCAGGGCTTCTCGGAACGCGAAAGCGAACAGCGAGCCAGAGAATTAGCCGACATGGTGGGGCTCGGAGACAGGCTCGACCATCGGCCTTCGGAGCTGAGCGGCGGTCAGCAGCAGCGAGTGGCAATCGCCAGATCGCTGGCGAACGATCCGCTTATTATCCTGGCCGATGAGCCGACGGGAAATCTCGATTCGGAAAGCGGTTCTGAGATATTGAAGATATTAGATCGCCTGCACGAAGAAGGCAAGACACTGATCGTCGTAACGCACGATCCCGGCATCGCCAAAACCGCCGGTCGCCTGGTAGAACTCTTTGACGGGCGAATAAAAGGACAAAAGTAGAGGGCAGACTGTAAGATTATGTTCTTGTTTCGTTTAAAACGTACGGCCAAATTAGGCATTAAGAGCTTGTGGATGCACAAGTTGCGCTCAAGCCTGACGACGTTAGGCATCATTTTCGGTGTATCGTCGGTCATCGCCATGCTCGCCATAGGCGAGGGGGCAAGTCAGGAAGCTCAGGCACAGATCGAGCGATTGGGCAGCCAGAACATCATTATCAAAACCGTCAAGCCTCCCGAAGAGCAGGACGTTAGCGGGCAGGATGAAACCATGCGCGAGTACGGCCTGACTTATACCGACGCCGAGCGGTTTCGCAACAGCATCCCGAATGTGGAAGTCATAGTGCCAAGCCGTCTTATTCAGCAGCAGGCGTGGTATCGAAACCGGAAGGTTGCCATTGAGATAGTCGGCACTGTGCCGTGGTATCCTGAAATAACGCCGGCGCAGATAAAACTGGGCCGGTTTCTCACCAGCATAGACCTGCGCCACAAGCAGAGTATCTGCGTAGTGGACGAGAAAGTTGTCGATGAGCTTTTTCTCTTTGACGATCCTCTGGGGCAGGACATCAAGCTGCAGAGCGATTATTATCGTGTCGTCGGCGTGGTCGAGTCACAGAGCCGGGGTGAGGCGGCCGAGGCGCTCAGCGGCGGCGAATCGGCCGAGAGTAAAGGCGAAGGAGCAAACGTCGGAAACATCTACATCCCCCTGACTACGGTCAAGAATCGCTTCGGCGAGATAACCATGCAATTCAGCGGAAGTACCGGGCGCAGCGTAGAGAGGGTTGAGCTACAGGAAATCACGGTGAAAGTCGGCTCGGTTGACGAAGTCCTGCCGACACGCGAGACCCTCGAAACTCTGCTTTCCCGATTCCATAAGAAGGCCGATTACCAGGTAGTTGTACCGCTGGAACTGCTCAAGCAGGCCAAGGCGACTCAGCGGATATTCAGCATCGTCCTCGGTTCGATCGCGGCGATTTCGCTGCTCGTCGGCGGCATCGGAATCATGAATATTATGCTTGCCACCGTCAGCGAGAGAACGCGAGAGATCGGGATTCGCCGGGCCCTGGGCGCCAAGAAACGCGACATCATCATGCAATTCCTCTCGGAGACCCTGATGCTGACTCTGCTCGGCGGCATCCTGGGAATCAGCCTGGGATCGTTTATACCCTTGATGGTGCAGCATTTCGGCAAGATGCCGACGGTCATTACCGGCTCTTCACTTGTACTGGCCTTTGGCATCAGTGCGGGCATCGGCGTAATCTTCGGCCTTTATCCGGCCTACCGCGCCGCAAACATGGACCCGATCGAGTCGCTGCGCCACGAATAACCGCCGTCCGCGGCACGGCTAAGAAACAACTTCCATTAAGTAAACGGTATCATCCCCACCGGATTTGCTTCCGTGAACGTGAAACTTCCCGCTATCATCCGAAGAAACTGCGATATCAATCTCATCACCCTCGAAGACTTCGGACAAATACGTAGCCTGGAGCGAACGAACGGCCTTATCGAATGGGAATCCACGTCTCAATGCATCAATGCCCCAACGCACATATTCGGTATTGTTCACATGGCCGTTAAGATCAATTGCACTATAGGACACGCGAATACGCTCAATTGATTGATAGCGTCCGTGCGGCTCCAATCTCTTTAACTGCCCCGGCAGAACCTTCTGATCGCTTTTGGGCAAACCAAGATCGAGACGGAACAGGTTTCTCAATCGATTTGTCTTCTTATTGAGCACCATCCAATCGCTGCCGGCACGGAATACTTCGCTGCCGTTATGGTCGGTGCCGACGAATTCCCTCGTCGCCACAGTGCGGGTATATCCGCTGGGCCATGTTTTGATCGTTACGCACTCATCACGCTGCGGGAGCCGGGCGACTTCGATTCTAATATTCGACAGCACCCAATACGCATCCATCTCGCTCATGCAGGCAAAGCCGAATCCAAGCTCTTCGGCATGATCGACCGCTGTCTCCTGCAAATACTGCATCAGTGAGAACAGATGGATACCCCCGTCAGCCCCACAATCGAAAGTCCTGACTCTGAATGTCTCCTGTTTCATTTCCATGAACCGAAGATACCAAATCTTTGTCGGCAAGACAATAAGGCCATCATTTCAGGGATCGAGCTTTAAATCAGCTCACGAGTGTGTTATCCTGCCTCACCAACTGAATGACTTACGGTAAAAAAAAGGAGATTATGTGTGTGTAGGAGAATCCTGTTGACGTGTGTTGTCGCGATTTTGCGCTTGAGTGTCGATACCTTTGCAATCAACCTGATGGGGCCGCCTACAGTAACGCACGAGGCGCTGCAAGTGAGCATTGGTCTCGAGTACTCGTATTCCGAAGAGAATCTTGAACTGTCAGATCACGGTGTGACAGGGCTGAATAAGCTCAACGATGTGAGAAACAATGAGCTTATCGCAAAGCTGGGAGTGGGTCTGCTCTATAACTGGGAACTATTCCTCTGCGTCGGCACATCGGCTTTGCGAATAAATGAGATCGACTTCGACGGCAGTACGGATTTTGTCAGGGGAATCGGCACCAAGGTGACTTTCTATCGGAGTGACAGATTCGATCTGGGCGCATTGTTTCAATGGAGCATCTACGGTGGGGACGAAACCGGATTCACAGATGCTGTCGGATACTACGCGGAGGAAACGATCGACGTCGATGAGCAGCATATCGCGATAGGCGCTACTATGCACATGGACGGATGGCGGCTCTACGGCGGGCCTTTCTATTATGTATTCGACGGCGACGTTACGATAAAGGAAGCCGGCAGGCCCGCCAACCAGGTCAGGCCGGACTTAGAAGAAGGGGCGGAGTACGGCGCTTACGTCGGCGGTCAATTCGATCTGGGTGAAACGACATATCTGACTGTCGGATATACTAATACCGGTGAGGGCTGGGGCATGGGGATTAGCCTGTCTCGGATGTTTTGATGTCAGAGTGATCCGCTGTCGTTTCACGAATAAAGTGACAAAGATCGAATGGATTGCCTCATCAGAAATGCTATCCTTCATCTTCGATGCAGTATAGATATCGATTCGACCGCAGGAATATTTGGCCGTCAATTATTGCCGGGCTGCCGTGGAAATCACTGCTGTCTGATTCGATTTGGTTGCGTGCGAGTTGTTTGAACTCGGGCTCGGCCGACAATACAAATGTCCCGCTCGTCCGGCTGACTGCATAGAGCTTTTGATCGACCAGAACAACGGATGCATAAAAAGGTTTGCCTCCGCCTCGTGCGGACAGTCGCTCGCGGTATATCACCTTACCGGGATTTGAACGGTCGATCCCGTAACCCGAGTAGCACGTCACGAAAATTTTGTCGCCGCAGACAATAGGACTGGATGATCCGGGGCCCGGCAGTGGCGCTTTCCACTTTAGGTTCTTCGTTTCGCCCCAGACCAAAGGCACATTCTTGTCGGAGCTGATTCCCTGGCCGTTCGGCCCACGAAACTGCCTCCAGTCGGATGCCGTCGCATGAAGACCCAAAAAACTCAGGATCAACATGATTGTCGCTACCTGTCTTGCCATATTGTATCTCCCCTTTGTCATTCCGCAGTCAGTAAGAACATATCTCCAACCACAGGTGTAGCTTTCCTCGGTATATTCCACCTCTTTTGAACTGTCTCGTAAGCCGCTATAGAAAGTTACAGGTGGTTATGACCCTCTTGACGCCACAACCACCTGCAACCGGATTATCCCTTAAGGCAAATTACAGCACTGCCGGTTCCGTTTCGGCTGTCTTTTCCTCGGGCGCATCTGTTGTTGTATCGCTCGGCTTGTCTTCGGTACTTTTCTCGTCGGCGTCAGGGGCTTTTTCTGTGTTCGGGCCTGGACGCGAGCCGAATCCAGGTCCGCCGCCACGAGGTCCAAAACCGGGTCCGCGACCGCCCGGGCCGAATCCGGGTCCGCGATTTCCTGAGCCAAATCCAGGTCCACGACTTTCTGAGCCGAAACCGGGTCCTCGACGTCCCGGGCCGGATTTGGGAGCTTCTTCTCGCAAGGATTCCTTACCTCTGTCGTTTCGATCCGGCACGCGATCGGGTTCTGTGCCGCGTCGCTTGTCGGGAACTCTTCTATCGGGGCCTAAATTCCGTGTATTACCGCGTCCATATCCGCTCCTACGGTCGAAACGAGATTCAGGTCTCCGACTCATACGTCCGGCTCGGCTTCTATCGGCACCGAAACCAGGACGGCGACCTTGCCTCATTGAGAGTCCGCCGCCGCGGCCGAATCCACGTCCGGCGCCGGAGCGATATCCCTGACCTCGACCGAACTGTGCTCCCCGGCCCCTGCCCGGGCCTTGCCAGAGTCCCTGCCCGCCGCCGCGGCTGAAACCGCGGCCCGGCCCGAAACCGGATGCCCGGCCTGGACCGTATGACATTCCCTGCCCTCTGCCGGGACCAAAACCGGGCATTCCGCCTCGGCCCATTCTCTGCATCCCCATCCGGCCAAATCCTTGCCCCCCACGGAAACGAGATGCCGCACCCCGGCCAAAGCCAATTCCTCCGCCTCTGCCGGAACCAAAGCCCTGACCTCTGCCGAGGCCCGGTCTCTGATCGATTCTGCCGCAGAGGGGACATATATTTTGCGGGCCACCTGGTCCGTGAGGCCATCCCATGCCGGGGCCGCCGCGCATACCGGGGCCTCTCTGACCCATGGGGCCCTGCCAACCGGGGCCTTGACCGACGCCGCGACGACCGCCGCCGCCCGGACCTGCAAACGCCAAACCTGCCAATACCAATCCCACTACCACCAAGACTGTCACAGCTTTGAATCTTTTCGAGTTCATTTTTCGTTTCCTTTCTTGACTTTACTCATCTATTGTTGCTTTTTTCGGTCCCATTCAGGGGCCCTTCTGACAGGTTAGTGGCGCAAATTCCCGGCCGGTCACAATTAGTTTGTGATTTTCTCAAAAGAAACGCCCCTGTAGGTTGAAAGGTGGCAAATACACACTAAATTCCCGCCATACATTATTTCATTCCAAGCTTACCGCCCCTTTCCAGCAGAGCAATCGATTCATCTATCCGCCGTTTTATCGTTTCTCGCCTTTTCGCAGCCGCGATCCAGCCAAGATAATGCCTGCGATAGGTAGGAGCAAGCTTTTCGAAATTTTCCCTCGCCTTCTTGTTGCTGGCGAGCGCCTCGGCGAATTCGCTCGGCATTTCCAGCGACCGCGGAGTTTTGCCGTCCCGGTTCCAGCATCCGTTCTTTTTGGCCGCTCTAATCTTCGCAAGACCCGCTTCGGTCATTCGGCCGGCTTTAATCATTTCGGCTACGCGCTTTTTATTGAGCGCCGACCAGTCGCTCTTGTCCTTCCGCGGCGTGAATTTGCGGACGTATTTCTCGTCGTCGATTCTCTTGATGATACTGTCTATCCAGCCGAAGCAAAGCGCCTCCTCGACCGCCGCATCATAGGGGATTGTCGGTTTGGACGTTGCCTTCTTGTAAAAGACCATCCAGATCCCGGAAGATGCGGCATGATTCTCGCCGAGCCACTCGCGCCACTTGTCCCTATCAACGAAATATAGTTGCTTAAGAGTCATATCACACAAAAGTCGTTGTCTCGTCGAGCGTCTTTTTGCTCAGTTCAGGCACCGTCGCCCCTTCCTCAGGATATCCGACTACGAGAACCAGCGACGCCCGTTCATTTTCAGGCCTGTCGAGTATGCGATTGAGAAAACCCATCCGGCTCGGCGTATACGGCAGCGAAACCAGCCCGGCGTTGTGAATAGCCGCAATTAGAATCCCCGTCGCGATGCCAACCGAGTCCCGCACGTAATAATGCTTGATCTTGCGACCGTCAGTCGAGAGGCCGTACCTCTGGGCGAATATCACGATGAGATACGGAGCCGTTTCCAGAAAAGGCTTCTGCCAGTCCGTACCAAGATCGGAGATCGCCCCCAGCCATTCTTCCGGAGCCTGCTCCTTATAGAATTTGTACTCTTCGGCTTCCGCTGCCTCACGTATCTTTCGCTTGACCGCAGGGTCACTGACCACGACAAACGACCACGGCTGCATATTCGCCCCGCTCGGCGCAGAACCGGCGGCAAGCAAGCAATCCTCGATCACCCCACGCGCCACCGGCCGCCTGGAAAAACTGCGCACACTTCGCCGCCGCTGCATGTCAGCTCGGAATGCAGCCGCACGCTCAGCCATCTCTTCCGGCGGATATTCACGATACGAATCAAGTGGAACAAGTTTGCTCTTTCCCATTCTGTCTCCAACAATCATCAGTGCCACAGGCCATGAGCCTCGCAACAGACTGTCATTTCGACCGAGCGAAGCGAGCGGAGAAACCTGTTAAAACATGTAGGATTCATATCTCCTCATAACCAAGCGATCCACACAATCCACTATTCATTCCGACGACGGCTCATATCTCGTACATACAACATATAACCGAACGTTTTTTCGGCCCCTTGACGCGCCAACGCATATCAACCGAATTGTTCCCGAACCTCACAGTTGCCGCGTAGACATCCGCGCCGCAACGGTGAGGTGAAACTGACTCAAATGTGGTCTCATCGGTTGGCGCAAGGTCCAGCAGAAAGACCGGGCCATTGGGGTTGTGACGCAGATGTTCGAGCCGAATCGCACCCGCATCCCAGTCAAAGGTCCACCGATAGATGTTATTGAAGTCAAGCTGCCTTCCGGAGTCCACTTCCCATGTGCCGCGCTCTGTGAAGGTAACAGTCGAATCGGCGGTGACGGCAACTCTCACAGTTCCGGTTCCCGTGCCGTCCCAGCCGGATTTCCGGTCGTTCGACTTTGCAGAAAACCGAAGGCTCCTGACCGCACAAAGGCGCTCCCAGGCGTCGACCAATGTCACATGTGTCACTTGCATACGCAGCGCCTAGCCTATGCGCCCGTCGCCATCGATGTCGAGGCCGTGGATTTCCTCGATCTTTTTTACCAGATCGCGCAGAGTGTTCCTCGTCGATTCGAGCTGGTTTTCAAGAAACTGGACCCGATCCTCGACCGAATCGGATTTTCGCTTCTGCCCGTACATCATCCCGGTTTGCAACACTTCCCATAGTATTCCCATTACTGCCCTCTATTCATCAACTTTCAAAATAAACGCCGCCTTTTATGAGGGCGGCTCGTAAGTCTCTATAGCGCAAGTCTCTTGTGCCGCAGTTTTTCTGAGCGCAGAGAGCTGCGGCGGTGCCGGTTGCCTGGCCCTGGCCCATGCAGGCTACTGTGTTTCTGGTCGACATGTGCGCTCTGTGATCCGATGTTATCATCATGCCGGCGCAGAGCAGGTTCTCAATACCTTTGGCGCAAAGCGCCCGGTACGGGATGCCGTACGTGCCGCCGTTGGCAATCTGGTATCTCGGCGCGTTGTCGTGGAAGCCGTAGGCCATTACGTCGTCGTCGAAGTGCCTGCCCTCGATGACGTCTTCGTGGGTCATGTCGTAGTCGCACGTAATAAGCCTGCCCCGGCGGATGTTGAGCGTGGGGCTGGTCCGGGCCATGAACGCTTTTTTGCAGCCGGGGACGTACTTGCGGAACAGCTCGACCGCTCTGGCCTGGCGCTTTCTCACTTCCAGCTCGGCCTTTGCCATGTCGTCGCGATTGAGGACGCTGCCGGGGACTTTGAAATTGCACTTCACGAACATCAGGTAGTTGTCGTGAACGGTGGTAATCATCGAGGACATGCCGATCTTCCGCGCCTCGGCACTGAACTCGCCACCGAGGCCGCCGTTGAAACGCACGACTTTGCCCGGTTCGCCGCTGCGGATGCCGTAAGCGATTTGATTTGATCCGCCGTGCTCTTCGAGATGAGCCAGATAACCTTCCAGATCTACGTTCGCAAGGCCGATGCTGTTGCAGCAGGCGTAGTCGTTCGGAATTTTGAAATCGGCTCCGGCGAATGCGGCCAGATCACCGTAGGCCGAGCAATCCACGAACGCTTTAGCGTAGATCGCTTCTCTGCCGGAGCGGCTGTCGATTATGGCGCCTCTCATGCGCCTGCCATCCATAATCGCGCCGGTGAGCAGCGTGTTGACGGCCATAAAGACCCCGGCCTCATCGAGCATCTGCATGGTGACTAGCTTGTACATTTCGGTATCGATCGCGGTGCACACCGAGTCGTAGTTATATCCCCTGAGCATCTCGGCGTGTCCCGAGCAGGCGCCGGCGGCTATCATGCGGTCGACGATCTCGCTGGGAATCCCGCGCACGACCTGACACTTCTTGACGCCGGGAAAGGCCTTCCACAGATTGTAGAAGCTGTGAAGCGCCGTACCGCCTTCGGTGACGGTCCCGCCGGTATAGCCCTTTCTTTCGATCAGCATCGTCTTAGCCCCCTGCCGTGCCGCTGCAAGGGCCGCCACGACGCCTCCGGTGCCGGCTCCGACGACAACGACGTCGAACCTCCTGATCGGCAGTTTCTTCGCCGGTTCCTCATAGTACTCACCGGACTGACTCCGAACGCGGGCCCTGCTTGCTTTCGGCAGGCCGGCAAGAGCGCCAACTCCGAGCAGCACACTATTCTTTGAAAACTCTCGACGATTCATTAATGTCTCCTTTCTAAATCGCACATCGCTTCACGATGAACTTTTTTCAACAGATTACTCGACTGCGTTCTGAATAACGCGCCACAACCGTTGCTTTGACGCAGTGATGCAGAGCATTATAGCAGTGGTTTACCCATTACTCTACAGCATATTCTTCCTCGTTGGCCGCCGTGATGAAGTCATACCCTCTGTACGTAAGCTGGAGTTTTCCGTCCATGATCTGGATGTATTTCAGACGGAACAGAAGGTTCAGTATAGGCCTTTCCGCCGCACGGCTGTCGAGCGACCACTTGTCTTCCAGAGCGAGCTTGCAAAGAATCCACGCAGCGACGCGTATTTCATTCTCATCCGGAGGAATCCACAGCCACGAGCCGCTCGCGATTTCTCCATACGCCATCGCGACAAGACCGAAAATGACCAGCGGCAGCGAACGGTATGGATTCTCACTATCGACATCTTCCGTGAAAGGGGACTTCATATACACGCGCCCGAACAATACGAGAGTTATGAATCCTGCCACGGTATATAAAATCGCGAAAGTGTTCGGTTTGGTCTCAATAAGTGACGTGGCAAACGTCACATAGACCAGCAAGAGAAGCACACCCACGCCGGCTAACCACGTGAGGTCGAATAATACTAATCCCTCACTGGGATGAGAATCCAACCTAACGAACGTCGCCATCGTAGCCAGAAACAGGGTAAGGCACGTATAGAAAGTCCTTGCGCTTATGTCAAGATCTGCGTACTGGTAGATATAGGCAACCATGATCATAACCGCAAGGCTGATCAACACAACAAAAAACGGCGTACACAAAACCGTGAGAACCGCATAACCGATAGCATCCCGGCGTTCCTTCTTAAGAATCACCGCGAGCCGCCGCTCGATTTGTTTCATATCAGGTTGGTTTGCTGCCTTTGACACTATTGCTCCATCTGAAACCGTATCTCCTAAGACTGTTCTGTACGTTCTGAGTATTTTCCGACGAGCTTCGCCGAAGCAACTGTAACGGATTAGATTTCAGCCACATTGCTCAGCAGATCATCTTTCCAGCCGTCTGTGCACACGTGCCGCCTTGTCTATCCTATGTAATATGTGTAGTATGTCATTTATGTCACACACTCTCAAGACGTTCAGAAGTTGAGGTGCGCCGACATCCATGTGAGACCGCGGCAGATCGTATACGACAACCTTCGAAATGTCCGGCTCCAACAGACCGGCGTACGCAGCCAGCACGCCGGCGGCGCCTTGGCCGTTAACGTTCACCGGAACATCCTGCCCGTACTTTACGCGCAGATAGCGCGCGGCCGCGATGATGTCCCATATCCGTCCCGTATCGACGGTCCGGCCCAGCAGCACGTGGGATCGCTCCACGTAGTTCGGCGGATTCTTCTGCGTCCAGGCGGTTTCGTCGTAGCCCCGCGGCGTACACACGTATATGTGATCGCCCGGCCATCGCTCAGGTATCCAGATGCGGTCGCCTTCCCTGGACTCAGCGCTGCCCACAACCATCCAAACTCGCCTGGGTTTTACGTTCGAATCAGATTCGTCGGTGCGCCTCAGGCGAACTTCGATCCCGGTCTCAGACTCGAGTTTTGCCTCGTTCGGCTTGACCTGCTCGAGCAGCTTCGCCGGTGGAATGCGCTCGGGAAAATACCGAAATGTAACGCGACGCAGCTCAGTAAGAATCGCCGCTTTCCAGGATTCCTGCTCGTCGTTATTGGGCTGCTTGAGCTTCGCCATCGGAACGAAATGCCGATCGATCGTTGTGTTTAACTCATCGGCCGGTATATCGGAATCTTGCGGAAATACCCGTAGTTTCTCAGGCTCGATAGGATGTTTGCGGTTGTTGCCGGTCCCGGTTACGAGGTCCACCTCGCTGTCGGTGACCGGGCTCGGATCGTTCTTGAGGTGTATGTTTATGAAGCGAAACGCCGCCATGCGGATGTCCTCGCGATACGCATGACCGCCGATGCTGACTACGCTGTCTACGTAGTCGCTCTTGCCGTACAGGCTGTAGATTCGCTCCAGGCGATTGATGACGCGCTGGTTGGCGTCCATCGGGAAGATGCGGTCGGCGTCGCTGTTGGTGAACAGCATCGGCCTGGGCGCGATCAGAGCAGCGATACGCGTCCAGGGCCATTGGAACGTATTGTATAGGAACATGCAGTCACAATGCCCGTTGATAACGCGGTTGGTGACGTATGAAGGCAGGTCCGCCATGCCGCTCACCGGTACGGCGACACTCGCTCGCTCATCGGCCGCCGCGATCCAGAACGTAGCCGCCCCGCCGCCGCTTATTCCCGTTACTGCAATCCGCTCCGGATCGACGTCGGGCCTGCTGACGAGATAATCGATGCCGCGAATGCCGTTAAGGCACTCGACGCCGGCGGGAGTATACCCCCGCGAATGCCACCACCAGCGCTGCTCGCGATACGTGCCGTGGTGGATGGCCGCGATCTCGCCTAATTGCAGAGTGTCAAGCACCAGGCAGATGTATCCGTGCCGGGCCAACCATATCCCATGCGATTGATATGCGGTTTTGTTGCCGTTTCGCCCGCGGTTGGAGTGCCCGCATACATACAAGACTGCCGGTAGACGCTTGCCCTCGGCGATCTTCGGTGGTCTGTAGAGATTCGCCGTCACGTACAGTCTCGGCCGGCTCTGGTAGTGAAGCATATCGACGACATAGCCGTCCTGTTTTAGCGTTCCGGTGACGGTTGCTTTGAGAGGGGTTTTCTCAGACATTGGCCACAGCCCCAGCATGTGAAAATATTCCTCCTTATACTTTGGACGCAGCTTCTTCCATTCTTCGAGAGATTCTACGTCCTGCATGAACTTATCATGAATCTTCTGCGTCTCACGGGCGAGATATTTCTGAATCATCTCGTCGCCCGGCATCCCGGAGTCGGGCCGGCCGTATTCCTGCCCTGCTGCTGTAAATGTTAATGTAAGTAAAATTGCCATTGTGTGCCAAAATCGCATGGTCAGGCTCCTTTCATATTTCCTCGTGACAAGTATTGCCTTGCTTTGCCAAACCATTATAAAGAGACATCCTCGGATTGCAATCAGTCGCTCGTTTCGAGGTTCGATTATTGAGATTTTTGTGTTTGCTTAATCTCCACAAGTCCTTAACATGTAACCTACATTGGCATTTTGCCGGTCTGAAGAACAGACCTTTGACCAAGAGTTAAGCTTCGGAGGCTTTATGAAATGCTGCAAATGCGAGGCGGCCGTTCTTGACGATGCCAGATTTTGCCAAGAGTGCGGCTCCAATCTGACCGACGCCGAGAGTCTTCGGCAGCGCTGCCTGGAATATGTCAATGAGTGCGAGGAATCCATCAGAAAGGGCGAAGGGAGCAGGCCGATCATTCGTAAGAACGTGTTTAATCTGCTGCCGGAATGGAAACAAGCAGCCGAGCTTGGCATACGCGAAGCGCAGTGGCTGCTCGGACGGTGTTACGATGAAGGCCTCGGTGTCGAGAGAAGTGACATTCATGCGATTGGCTGGCACCTCAGAGCGGCCGAGCAGGGATATCCCGCGGCACAGAGTCACATGGGCTCCTGTTACCAAAACGGCAATGGAGTGCCGCAGGATGAGACCGAAGCGGTCGAATGGTATCGTAAAGCGGCCGAGCAGGGATATGCAATAGCACAGGCTAATCTCGGCTGGTGTTACGACGCAGGCTGCGGCGTTGCCGTCGATGAGGCCAAAGCTCTGAAATGGCACCGCAAGGCGGCTCTACAGGACGATGAAACCGGCCAGTACAATCTCGGCGTACACTACGAATGGGGAAGCGCCGTCGAGCAGGACAAAAGGGAAGCCCTTAATTGGTATCGCAAGGCGGCGGCACACGGTTATGAAAGAGCCGTTGAAGCAGTAAAGAGACTGACTGATGAACTCGCCGAGAGCGACGGGAGCAGCTTAGTCGATTCTACAGAAGCCGAACGCCAATTTCGCACGGCGTGTAAAGACGTTCTTGCAGACGGCAAAGTGACGGCGGATGAAAAACAGAAGCTAAACTCGCTGGCCGAATTGTTGAAGATGCCGGGAGAATCTGTAAAGAGGCTCTTTGAAGAAGAGAAAGAGATTTTTCAGCGAGATATGAAGAAACGGCTTGCAAGGGAAGCCGAACTGAAGTTCCGGATCGCCTGCAAAAATGCACTGGCGGACGGCAAGGTGACGGTCGGTGAGAAAAAGGAACTCAAGACCCTTGCCGAATCGCTTAAGATGCCCTCTGAAATGGTGAAAAAAATATTCGAGGACGAGAAAAGAGCTTATAAGGCCGGCCAGAACGTGGCTCCGACTCGAACCGTCGAAGTGCAATTCCGCAGGGCATGCAAAAAAGCGCTGGCCGACGGAAGAGTAACTATGGTTGAGGAGCGCCAGCTAAAGAACCTGGCCAAATATTTCAGAATATCCAATCAGGCCATGAAAGATATCCTCAGGGATGAGGTAAAGATTTTTAAGCAACAACACAAGGCCCGGCCGACGAAATCTGTCGAGCTGCAGTTCCGCAGGGCGTGCAAAAAGGCACTGGCCGATGGGAAAGTAACCCCCGATGAAGAGCGGGAGCTAAAAAACCTCGCGAGATTCTTCAAAATGCCCACTTTGATAATGAAAGACATACTCGCGGACGAGGTGAAGATATTTCGCCGGAGCCATCCAGGAGTAAGAAATACCTGAGAAACACAATTGACTGAAAGGAATACCAATGAAAAGCAGAACAGTCCGGAACAATGAGCGTCTATCCCGGAGAAACTTCATCAAGACGTCAGGAGCAGTGGGAGCGGCGGCGCTGTTGTCGCCAACCGATAAAATGTTCGCCGCAGGCTCGGACAAGATTCGAGTCGGTTTGATCGGCTGCGGCGGGCGCGGCACTTACGATACGACGAACTGCCTGAGCTGCGCTGAGAACGTGGAGCTTGTTGCCATGGGAGACAACTTCGCCGACCGTCTCAACACGTGCCGCAGCAAGCTCACGAAGAAGCTGCCCGACAAAATCAAGGTAACCAATGACACATGCTTCGTCGGCTGGAACGCGCACAAAAAGGTCTTAGACTGCGATGTTGATCTGGTCATCCTTACCGAGCCGCCCCACTTCCGCCCGGCCCATCTTCGCGCCGCCGTCGAGGCGGGCAAGCACGTGTTCGCGGAAAAGCCCGTCGCGGTGGATCCTGTCGGCGTTCGCTCGGTGATTGAATCGGCGAAGATAGCAGACGAAAAGGGCCTGACAATTGTCGCCGGCACGCAGAGCCGCCGGATAGCGCACCTGGTCGAGGGCATGAAGAGGATTCACAACGGCGACATCGGCGAGATAGTCGGCGGATACTGCCAGAGAATCGGCGGCGGAATGCTCACCTGGCATCCGGAAACGATGCAAAGACAGCCCGGCTGGTCGGATATGGAATGGCAGCTCCGGCGCTGGCTTTTCCTTACGTGGCTCAGCGGCGACTTCATCGTCGAGATGCACGTGCACAATCTCGACAGAATGAACTGGGCGCTGAACGCGCATCCCGTGCAGTGCATCGCTCTCGGCGGCAGACAGGTCCGCACCGGCCCCGAGTACGGCAACATTTACGACCACATCACAGTCGAGTACGAATATCCCGGCGGCGTACGCGTGGCGTACATGGGCTCTCAGATCGACGGATTGAGCACTCGACAGGATGCACGGATAATCGGTAAAAAGGGAATGGCATACACGCACGAAGGCGACTTCATTATCGACGGCGAAAAGCCGTTCAGGTACGAAGGCCCGAATCCGAGCCCGACGATCAAACAGCACGCCGACCAGATAGCCGCGATCCGTTCCGGCACGCATCTCAACGAAGGCAAGCGCATCGCCGAGAGCACGCTGACGTGCATAATGGGCAGGATGGCCGCATACACGGGCCGGGCGCTGAAATTCGACTGGGCGCTGAAAGCCTCGAAGCTGGATCTGAGCCCGCCTGCCTATGAGTTCGGCGATCTGCCCATGCGCCCGGTAGCCACGCCCGGCAAGACGCCGCTGGTTTAACACGCAGATGGTAGTATGGGCAACTTGTACCTTAGGCACTTGTTGCCCATGCTGAGTGGTCACCGGCAACTCTTGGGAGAAATCCGCCGGCTTGACCGGCTCTGCGCTTGCGCCGAACGAGCAATAAAATACGGGGTAGCGTCGAATCCCTTTCGGCGCCAGTCTCTGGGTGGGCTCTGATCACGTGGGGGAAATGACGGCCTTACAGTTGTTGGGCTTCGCCTTACAATATTTGTTCGCAGTTTCTTCTCAAGGCTGTCAACTCGCCGTTCCAGGGAGCTTATTCGAGCTTTCAGTTGTGCAATTGAATCGTCTCGATCCCGATCCGGATCGGCTGCTCCCATGACCAGAAATGTCGTAACCAACAGAACAACAACCGCCGCAATTGATATTGGAACCTTCATAATGCCTCTCCTTTCATATATACCGACCAGCTAAAAAAATAGATGCCTTCAATAGTATAAGGCACCCGAGTGCAATTAGGTCACGCCCGATTTGATGCTGAATTGGACTATTTCTGCTGTCGCCCCCACAAGGACGGAAAACCGGAATGTCTGCTACAAAATTTTCTAACCGCTCTTTGTCGGGAACTGTGTGAGGCAGAGGGTCATCGAGCGGCGCGAGTCAGGAAGGTCGGACGCTACGTTCAGCTTTTTGTTTTTACGGCCGCCGTTGTTGTTTTCCCTGCCTTTCTGGGATTTGTCGTTCTTGCCTTTGTTATCGCTGGGACTTGTGTCATCGCCGCCCGTATCGGCAGGAGCTTCAAGCAACGCATAGTACGGCGTCAGGTGTGTCGTCGTGAAACGGATAGCATGAAGACTCGAACTCAGCTTGATGATCTCGACGTTGTTTATTCCCTCCCGGCTCGCAACACCGGTATGAGAATCGTACCAGTAAGCGGCGGGCGTGTCGGTTGTGCTCGATGCGATATACGGTATCGTTATGGTCACCGGCAATTTGAATTCCAGACCGCTCGGGCTGAATTCATACCCGTTCAGACATGGCATATTACAGTTATGCGGGTTGACAATCCTGGTTATGGAAATGTCCACATCGAATGGGCATGCCCCGGCGGGAATCGTGATCGAAACATCATCAACATCTCTGATGCCCATGACATCGCCGTTTCCGATCGCCCCGCCTGAAGAGGCGGTAACCAGTCCCGACAGCAGTGCGGTCGGTTCAGTATATGCGCTGCCGGCATAGTAAATGCCCGTTTCTACATCGCGGTTGTCGGTCCAGACAATATACGGATAGCCGTACCAGTCTATGCCGATTGCAGGTTTTGTCTGGTCCGAGTTGGCGCCTCCGTCGCCAACATATATGTTCGTTCCGGAACCGGAATTGACCTGGACCATATAGAGATCCACGTCACCCGTGCCGCCCGAGATATTTCGTTCATCCTGCCAGCAGGCGAAGACTTGCGGCTCGCTGCCTTCTCCGGTAACGACAATCGAAGGCGATAGTTGCTCAGCACCGACGGTATCATCGACGAGGTTGCGTCCGGCCAACGGACTTCCCGGCAGGCCCGGAGAAAAAACATAGTAAATATCGCTGTTGCCCGAAGCCTGATCGACCCAAAGCATGTGCAAAACCGAGCCGGAGGATTCGATAGCGATCTTAGGGCTTGATTGATTGGCGGCTTTTCTTACCACCGGAACATTAATCCAGGGGCTGCCGCAAGCTCCGTAGATATCCGTGCCGTTGCCGGCGTTCCTGCCATCGGTCCAGAGAACATAGACTCTGTCGGATGAATCCACCGCAACGGCAGGACTGGTTTGATCCGCGGCGTCTGGAGTCACTAAACGGCTCACACACGTGGCAAAAGCATCGCCCGATTCGGCAATGTAAATATCCTGATTACCCGCTCGGTCATCCTGCCAGACAACGTAAGCGTGATTCGGATACCGGCTGTCAACGGCCAGAGCGGGATTGATTTGGTTGTAATTGTGATCGTTATCAGAATCCGCGATTTGCTGTTCTGCCGACCAGCTCATTCCGTCTACCGACGTCGCTCCATATATGTCCCAGTTACCCCGCCTGTTGTCCTGCCAAACAACGTACAATTTGCCGTCGGCACCGACCGCTACAGCCGGATTCAACTGATCGGCGAGGTTGGTCGTCAGGCAAACGCTGGTGCCGAAAGTATCCGCACCGGCCGCGAGCTTGCCTATATAAATATCCCTGTTTCCTTCCGGTCCGGCGTGCCAGACTGCCCAGATGTTACCTCCGCTGTCGCACGCCGTTGCCGGACCACTATTTACAGTTACCGTCGAATCCGCCGCCCGACAATAAGGAATCGAGCTGCGGACGATTGTGATTGCAGCAAGCACCAATGCGATAAGGTGGAGATTTCGCCGGTTCTTTATTTTGCAAAGCGTAATTTCCTTGAGTTTCACAGCTACACCTTTAGTTAAATGTTCTCAGATAGATCATCAATCGTTCGTCACAAGGTGCGGCGAGAAAACGCCTCACCCCCCCTGGCTAAGATTTGAATGAATACCTTCCGACAAACCGGGAAGATAGATTTCCTTCACCCCTTTCTCATTCTGGTCCGGCTACAATATTTTCTTGTATAGATGTGCCCGCATACAGGAAGAATGTAACACTTTTTTCACATGGGAAGTAAGCAAAGATGCTTTATAGATGAATTACGCATCGCAGAGACTACTTCGAGAGCCACTGCGAAATCTCGCCATCGCCGGTTTTATCGCCTTTGAGAAGCCGGCTAAGCATGATCTTTTGCCGCTTTATTTCAAGCGAACGACCACACCCAAAGACATTGCTTCGATTTATCCCTGAAAGGGATTTATTAAGGAATCCGCTAATACGAATGTTGTTTTAATAGATGATTATAAACGAATAATCAAAACGGTGCGATGCCTCGCACCCTGCGTCCAAACCAAAGAGTACAAGTGCAGTCCATCCCTCAGAACATGTACCGGAAACCTTCAATTCTCCCCATAAGCAAAGAAGTTCTATTGCTACACCTCTCATCAATAGAATAGCATGAATATCATGTTCGATCACGCCTGTCAATTGCAGTATATACATTTCTTAGAAATTGCCTAAGAGTAAGAGAGAAACATCCGCTCTGCATAGCACATAGTATTGACACTATAGAACTGCGAATCAGGTTGGAAGGGGTAGAGTTGTGGCGGGTTTTTGCTGGACAGCAGGTGTGCGTCCGACGAAAATGCCTTCGATAGTAATTGTGACAGGTTTCTATGAAGGCAATTGAAGTCAAGGTATTAACCAAGCGGTACGGCAAGGCCGTCGGCGTTGAGGATTTGTCCTTCGACGTCGAAGAAGGCGAGATTTTCGGCTATCTCGGCCCGAACGGCTCCGGCAAAACCACGACCATACGCTGCATGATGGGCCTGCTGCGGCCGACAAGCGGCTGGTGCAGCGTTCTTGGAAAGCGCGTCATGCACGGCCGGGCGACACAACACCGGCGTATCGGATACCTGCCCGGGGATTTCCAAATTTGGCCCGGGCGAACGGCACGAAAATCGCTCCGTGTATTGGCGGCGCTGGGCGGCGGTAACGGCCTGAAAAAGAAGCGAGAGGAGCTAAGTGAGAGATTAGACCTCGATCTGGATAGGAAGGTTGGCACGCTTTCTAAAGGCAATCGTCAGAAAGTCGGTATTATCTACGCATTTCAGCACTCGCCGGACCTGCTTATATTGGATGAACCCACAATAGGACTCGATCCGCTCGTACGCCAGACCGTGCTGGAACTGATTCGCGAGGTTGCCGCAGCCGGCGCCACTGTTTTGCTGTCCTCCCACGATCTCAGTGAAGTTGCCGCCGTCTGCCGGCGCGCGGCAATCCTGCGGGAGGGACATCTTGTCGAGCTGGCCCCGATACCACAGATCGTCCAACAGGGCGAAAGACGTCTGAAGGTCTGGTTCGCCAACGACGCAAAGATACCCCCGGTCCCGGCCGATAGTCTCGACGGCATACGTGTAATTAAGCAAAATGCCGAATCGCTGGAGGTCGCTTACCTTGGTTCTGCCGATGCCGTGCTCAAATGGCTCGCCCGGTTCGGCGTGGACCGAATCGCCACGCCGCAGACATCTCTTGAAGATGCGTTCATTCAGTATTACCGACGGGAGGCCGGACATGAACAATAGCAACCGCTCTCCTTTTCCGTTTGCGTTGTTGAAGTTCTGGACGCTTCGCATGTTGCCGGCATGGTTGCTGATTGCCTTTATGATATTCCTTTTTCAAATAGCCATTTGCGGCGTCGTGCACGACAACGAACGCGTCAAAGCATTAATCCAGTATGTTGAGATGCTCCCCGCTTTTATCAAAGCGCTCATGGGCGGCGAAATCCTGGAGGTTGGCAACATTGCCGGGCTGATCGCAATCGGTTATCAGGACCCGCTGGTTCTGCTGCTTTATATGCTTTTTGCCGTAGGTGTCCCGACGGCCCTGCTCGCCGGCGAGATCCAGAGAGGGACTATGGAGCTGATACTGAGCCGGCAAACGGCAAAGTTGCATGTTTACATCTGCGCGGGATTAATCACCATCGTGGGTATGTATGCGCTCGTGCTGGTAATGTTTTCGGGAACAATCGTCGCAACCAAAATATACGACTTCTACCAGGAGGTCCCGTTATACTTCTTTTTCAAAATAGCGATCGTAGGCGGAATGCTCGCCAGTGCCGTCGGCGGCATTGCGCTGTTAGCCGCTGCGTGCTTTCGCCGCGGCATGGCCGTGTCGCTGACTGTCGCTTTTCTGGTCGTGGAATATTTCATCTCTATCATCTCCGACTGGTGGCCGCGAATGGAATGGATGGCGCCCTTGAGCATTTTCAATTACGTTGACGGCCCCGAGATATTCGAGAATCCCGGCTGGCCCATCGGCGACATGTGCGTTCTGCTATCAATATTAACAATCTCGACCATCCTCGGCGGCATAATCTGGCACCGCCGCGATTTGCCGTTGTGAAACAGAACGGTAATTAATTGAACCGGAGGACGATTCGGAGAGCGCGTTGCGCTGTCCGCAGGCTCTCCTTTCATAAAAATGATTCTACCGCCAATCCTTGCGCATTTTTTCAAAGAATTGCTGCGAGAAACGCTGATTTTCATCAGCCCAGACATGCCAGGCACGGATGACCAGACGGTACGGCTCAAGCAAGTGCTGATTCGCCAAAAACTGCTCGTTTGTCAAGGCGGGCACCGGCCCCTTTGTGGTATTCCATGTTCGCTCGAGTTCTTGAATAATAGAATGTGCCGCAAGGTATCTGGCATACGTCAGATCGTTTGCAGTTAGGTCGAGCCATTCGCTTAGATCTAGCCACTCGGCGGCAGCGAGATAACGAGCCGCTTTAATACGAATTTCAGCATGATCATCCAGAACGGCGACCTCACAGCAGGACCGAACCCGCAGGTCATCGATCGATTCCAGCTTCTCCAGCACCTCAAGGCGAACCTCGGCGTTTTCGTGTTCCATGCCTTTGAGCAGCACCTCAAGGACCTGTTTGTGCGTGCTTGTATCGGGACTTTCGCGGTACAATTCGTGCAACCACCCACAGGTCTGCTCTGCTTCGCCATAAGAGAGAAGGCGCTCTGTGATGAAAGGCAACGTATCCGGGCCTGCCACCGCGGTAAGTGCCCGGTACAGCATGTTCCGCGCATTGTTGTTTGCTTCATTCTCGATGGCTACTGTCAGATACGGCGCCGCATTTGGTCCCATGCCCGGAATACCGACGATATTGTCTCCCACTATATCATTTGCGCCATTCCATTTGGGATTCATGTCAAACTGGCGGCGAAATTTCTCCATCAAGCGAACAAACTTGGCCTCGAACAACTGCCGCTCTTCTTTGATGTTACCACTTGCGACAACACTGAAAATCAAGGGATCGGCTTTGATGTCTCCTATGTATCCGCCCTGCCTGCAACCTTTGTATCGGATTTCTATTTGGTGCTCCCCGACACTCGCCACTTCAAGCGTGTCTGTTGCACTGACTGACCGGCCGGCTTGCAGCAGGATTTCATCTTCTTGCGGCCCGTAAGGTTGCGCACCGCAATCCACCAGGGTAGACCCCTCAGGGTGTTTCAGCACCAGCATCACGATGCGATGAAAAACAGTATCAAAGATCACAGGATGCAGAACTTTGATGTCGATCTCGCTCGTATTTGTAAGCGTGACGGTAACTTGTATAGGTTCGTGAAGCAGGTAAATGTCTTTGTCGGTTGTCACCGTAAAGGCAAGGTATTCACTAACGTGCTTTCGTGTATCCGGTGGACACGGGCGCGGTTTGACTCGGGGGCGGTCTTTGAAAGCCGTCCAGCCGGCAGGCGCGGCGGTTACATGGGCCTTAGCCTGAAGATCTTCTTTGTCAAGCCAGAGCAGCCCTTTGGCTCTTTCGCAGTTTTCGGCAACAAGCACTGCCGACTTCCACGTATCATCGTGGTAAAAGAGTTGTTTATCCCGGACCCACAAACACCGTTTACCATCCTCAGACACTTTCACATCCCTCCGATCCGCAGGCCCCAATACTTTCTCTTCGTGAAACAGATTTCCATTATTGAGACTATAACCACCCGCGATCCTGTTATCTTCAACGAGCTTGCGAGCTTCAATATCTACCCTGTAGTACCCTAAACCGCCGTGCTGCACCTGATAGAGCAGACCTAGTCCCGTATTGTCCTGGACCAGATCCGGAGCAAAACGAATGTATGGGTCCCCCGGCAACACCACGACATCTTCCATTTCGCCATCAGCGGCATTGAGTATCATCAGTTTGTGTATGCCTCTTCGGCCTCCAAAGCTGCCCGGATCTTCTCCTAAAACCTCGCTGCACAGGCAAAGAACTCTCTCGGAGTCGATCCATACAAGCGGCGGCCCGCTGCCAAGTACCGATGCGATCATGGGGAGAATGAACTTGACCGGCTCACATGGCAGCGTAACCTCTCCGGACCCCACATCAACAACGGTGAGCAGATACCCGTTCGGATCCTGTACAAAATAAGCTAATCGTTTATGATCCGGCGAGATTGCCATCGCCCGCCCGGGCGTGCCTATTTCGAGAACCGCTATATCACGATAGGCGAACTTCTCGAAGTCCAGGACTCTCAGCGTAGTGACTTCGCCCGCTTGCTGCATCCCATAAAGGCGGTTGTCGGAATAAGTCCATGCCATGTGCGGATTTACTATGGTGCACTCAGAACGTACCGACCGGAAGGACAAAAGCTCGCTCCGGCTCGTTCCCAGATGGATGCTTACCAGATCGCTGCCGTTGATGCAATAGAGTGTCCGCCCTGTAACACATAACGGCTCGTCCCATCTGTAGCTCCCATAGGGGCTCGTCTCGACGTCTCGAAACTCGAATCCATCGGCTGTTACAGCGGCCATTACAAGAGTGCGAGCAGACTCTTGCCCTTCTCGCACGTCGAGGCGAGTAAACACAAAATCGTACTTATCGATGCCCGGCGCCGTTTCAGGCTGCTCGGCGGGCGTCTCAGCAACATTGTTTTCACTGATTTCAACTGCTTTCTCTGAACCATCACTCTGAGATTGTGCAGTCAAGGTGTTTGCAGGCCCTGTGGATCCGGATATAACAGCCGGAATTCCCGATCCGCCTGGAAGCAGATTATCATCCGGATTCCTCGCCTCATTAAGATCGTTCGTGGAATCGACCACATACTGCACTTTTTCGATTACGCTCGGCGAGGTCGCATGTTTGTACGCCATCACTGCTACAATACCAATTGCCAAAACTCCCGCCGACGCAGTCAGTTTGCCCGCAATTCCGCCGACAAGGGCTTTGACGCCCGTGGAGATTCCGGTTGTAGCTGCCGCCGAGGTCTGAGCCGCTGCGGCGGCAACGGCGCCTTTGGCAGCGATTCCTGCAATTGATGCAATAACGCCAGTGGTGAATGCCTTACCCGGACCCGTACGGCTGATCGTTGTCTCAACCATAGCAGCAACCTGATCCTTAAGCATTTTGCGCCCCCGCGAAAGACGCGTTCTGACCGCCTCTTCCGACAATCCCAACTGTCCGGCAACCTCTCTGACG
>Ga0180432_10003084_pt1 | contig 24157 bp, 31 predicted proteins | sample SS_ome_10_FD_132414 | JGI IMG/M metagenome (GOLD analysis project Ga0180432, IMG submission 132414) | Hypersaline lake sediment archaeal communities from the Salton Sea, California, USA - SS_1_MS_2 metaG | ecosystem: Environmental > Aquatic > Non-marine Saline and Alkaline > Hypersaline >... | reverse complement strand
ATTCCTTTTTTCGTCTTGGCTTTTTTTCCTTTTACTAGTGGCATAAGAGCTTGTCTCCTTTTTCTTTACAATTACCACACCAACACTAAAATGTCAACAATAGCTAAAACTTACATAATCTACGTACAGCGCCCTAAAATCTAAAACAAGTACCCGTATACAGGCATTGTTAATTTACACCAACAGAGAAAGGATAAAGTATCACGATCTCTATTTTCGTGTTATTAGATAAGATGGATTTTGATGATATATCATGCACGCGTTTTTTGTGTTCCTAAGTATCGTGTACCAAGAGTCGTAAGGCCCTGCTTTTGATAAATGCACTTGAAAGTTCATAGAAAAAATACTTCCTTCTTTACAAAAGTATGCATATTCTCTAACAGAACAAGCAGATGCAAGTACAGTTCCTCTGAAATCCACAAATAGTCTTTGTGCTGTAGATTTGCTTATATATTTATCAAGAAGCTGAACATTAATATCAAAAAGACTACGATATTCAGGAAAAGCATTACAACAGTCCAAGATCATAAGACCCATTCTTGCTTTATGCAGATATCTAGCAATTCTAGATCCAGGCATAATATGTTTTCTAGAGTCATGAATTGTAGGAAAAATAGTCTTATCTTTCTTTTCATGAAAACCATGACTGGAGTAGTAAAATATAGATATATCTGTGTTTGATATATCTTTTATCCACTCATCTATTTTATGAAGAGTACACGATTCTCCTGATAAGTAGCGTATATGACAATCAAGATCAAGATGTTTAGCTATCTGCCTAACTAAACATGAAAAACGATTACCGTCAAGAATAAATGCATCTTTAGAGTCTTTTTTTGCATCAGGAACAAAAATCAGAGCGTGTATCTTTGGTTTAATTTCTTCCCTTGCGTATAAAGAAGGAGACAACAAGAGCAGAAAAAAAACTAGCATTTTCATTTCCTGAAAATCTCCTCGTTCTCGTGTCTCGTATTAACAAGATTATAGTAAACATTATTTTCTACTTTTGGAATTTCACCAGACTCTTCTGAAAAATCTGGAAATCTCCTATATGTATTTTCTATAGTACCTAGAAACTCATACCAGTTTACTGATTTTTTAAGGCGTGATGCTATATCTACAAAAATAGCAGTAAAAATACCGCCTTTCATATTTTTACAACGCATTCCGTATGCACTTTCTCCCCCTAACGAAGAAGCTATCAATGATGTTCCTTCGTACTTACAAAATAAGTTCTTAAGATTACGAGCTGTTTTTTTATTCCATCTGATTTTCAGATAATCTGCTTCTATGTTCTTGTCTGGATAAATGTTTTGATAGCAATCAAACACCACAGTAAAAAGCAGGTTACGATTTTTTTTAAGAATGGTTGTATTTATAAATTCTGGTGTGATTATTTTATTGGATAAGTTTGCGTCTATATCCTCTACACAATGGAAAAAAGGATGATTTCCAGAGTAGTATATAAACATATTATGTTTTATCTTAGACTCTTTAGGAACAAATTTTTCTATCTTTTTTTTCGATAGGTTTTTTGCATGAACTTTTTTTATGATTAGCTTCTGATTAGAGTTTTTACAAAACCCCACTAAGAAAGACTCTACTCTTTTTACATCAGCATTGTGCAAGTCAGCCATTTCTTTTGATGATGTATCGCTAATTAGAAGAGCATAGAAAGCTTCTTTAGCTGTTAAGCTTGAGCTTATTAACATAAAAATTACTAGAAATTTCCCCATAACTCCTCCGGAATTTTAATTACATAGTGATCTTAAAAGAAAATTAATGCAAGAAAAGTTTGCCTACTGTAGGAATCGAACCCACGACCGTCCGCTTACAAAGCGGATGCTCTACCAGCTGAGCTAAGTAGGCGAAAACTCCTGGAGCAAGACTCGAACTTGCGACCAATAGATTAACAGTCTACTGTTCTACCGCTGAACTATCCAGGAATAAAGTTTTAAAACGGAATATCCCCAAAAGCACCTGTAGACTCTCTCTGCGGTGTTGTTTGTGGTTGGAATGTTGGTGTTGAGAAACTTTGAGGTGGTTGTTGTGGAGCCTGTTCTTCTTTTTTATCAAGAAGTTCAATGTGCGATGCATACACATCAATGTACGCTTTTCCTGTTTTTTGACTTACATTAGGAGCGCTCATTTTGCCATTCACAAATATCTTAGAGCCTTTTTTAATGTATGGAATTACATTCTCAAACATCTTTGAAAGTGTTACCTTTACCCATACAGTTTCTTTCTCTTTCTTCGCATAGTCAGTATAGGCTATAGATACTGTGTATAGCTCTTTTCCGTTTGGAGTCATTCTCTTTTCGGGCTCGTGTCCAACCCTACCGATTACACTTATGTACATTTTTTCACCTCTTTTTTTTCACAGATACTGTGTTTTGTTTTTATTGTAAATCCCTTTTTATTTTCTTTGACCGTTCTGTGTATAAATTGATTAGAACATATATGACATATAACAAGCACAACGACCCGAAAAAAAAGTTACCTTCTGTTGATCGTAATACCTTGATTGCAGACCTGCATACCATTAAATCTAAACATGTTATTGATATAAATGTTGCTGAGAAAATACTACAAAGCCAGATAGCGAGAAAGATAAGCCCTAGTTTCACATCTTTTTCACATGCTATTTTTAAAGCAAAGAAAAATATTACAGCCAGAATGGCCAGCATAAAAAGTCCCATAAACCCTCCTATTATTTAGTGTTTATATGATAAGTATAACACGTTTAAGGACTTATGTAAATTAAAAAGATTAAAAAAAAGCCCACCGCAGGAGCAGTAGGCCCCGAAAAATAAATAAGAGACCCTAAAAATTTGGACCTGTTTTAAGATTATGTCAAGAAGTTGTTGAAAGAAAAAGGTTGATAGGAGTAGATTTTTGAAGAAAAAAAAGAAGCCTCTTGAAGGTTTCCCAACAAGAGGCCTGTAGAACGCTCCCCCGCTTTCTATATGCCTCAAAGGATAGCAGATATGCAAACTTTAAGGCAAGCACTTCAAACAAAATCTTCTCAAACAGAAAAAAAAGAAGCCTCTCGAAGGTTTCCCAACAAGAGGCTTGTAGAACGCTGCCCTGCTTTCTATATGCCTCAAAGGATAGCAGATATGCAAACTTTAAGGCAAACACTTCAAACAAAATCTTCTCAAACAGAAAAAAAAGAAAGCTTCACAAGGGCCTTTCTATTTCTCCAGAAAAAATACAAGAATAAGTCTAGACAGATCTGCAATGTTTTATCTGCTGTCGAAAGCTTATGTAAATACGGAATGCCTGGAGCTAAGTTTTGCATAGCATCAAATCAGTACTTACAAGATTACATATCTAGAAATTGCGGCTCGATCAAGATGACTGTCTTGAAGGAGTGCTTAAAAATATTGTCAGAAGAAGGACTGATTGCAAGACATAAATGGACAGAAAAACATGGCATAAGGATAGTAACAAAGCGCAAGATCTTTTTATGTGAAATGCCCTCACAGAATGGTTTGGCTGAAGGTCGGAATTCCGACCTTATAATAAGAAAGAATATAATTAAAAAAGATATATCTAAAGATATATCTCCAAAAGAAAGACCAAAGAGAAGTTCCAAAGGATCAGGGAAACCTCCTGACAAACCGAGAGATCCAGACAAGCCAAAGAAAACCAGGCTGCCGAACAAAATAAAAATAATTGAAGTCGATGGGAAGAAGTGCTACTCAAAACTCACTCAAGCTTTTGAAAAGAAGCTTAGAGAAACCTACCAAGAACTTCCATTTGAGGAAACTCTGAACGATTCAGTTCAGTACTGCATGAAAAAGAATATATTTTTGTCAAATCACAGAAGCCAAATAGAATCACACTTTGAAATAGCTCAGAGTAAGTTCTCTAACGCCAAAGAGGAAAAGGCTAAACTCACAAGAGATGTAAAGGCGATGAATAGCGCTTTCCTCGAATCAAGAAAAATTTTGAAAGAAGAATTTGAGGTGACTATTGACATAAAACCAACACACATAGAGCTTTCTGGAGGGAAAGGATTTCACAAGATGCTTGAGAGATTTTCTTTTTCGGAGTTTGGGAAAAACATCTTTGGGACTCTTACGCTCAATCTGATGAGACGAGGTCTCACAAAACCTGCTGCAAGAAGAATAGTTGCTGAGAAAAAAGCCATAATTGGAAAGGAACCTATTGCAAGTAAAGAGCTTAGTGTTCATGATCTTGAGCAAGAAATGGAAAAATTAAGAGACCGACTAGATGGAAAAATTCAATAGAGAAGCAAATTAAATTATGACCACAATAACCCACCACAGAGAGTACACAGCTAGGAGTCACAGAACAACAACATACCACATACCTGAAAACCAGCTCCACTGGACAGGAAGAAAACCTGACACTCCGACACCTAAACCAGTAATAAGATTGATAACACCCGAAGAGTTACCTGGAGTTCCACAAACAAAACCAGCAAAATTGAGAGTATTTTTTCCGGATAATTTAGATTTACAACAGATATTCGAGCAGGGAAATGAGGACCAAGAAGAACTGCGTAGATATTTCAAATCACGTCCTTCACAAGAGGAAGAGCAAGCTAGACAGCAGGCGAAGTTTTATGAGAATATTTCAGAGTCATTTAACACAAGGATAGCGATGAGAGTAGAACAAAATGTAGAACTCCCTAGACCACAGACAAGTTATGCAGTAAGAAGGCCTTCTGTAGACAGCGAATCTGAACGAAGAGAAATCCTTGCTGAGATCAGGCGTTTATTCGAAGAAGGGCAGCATCTCCAGGAAACAGAAAGAGAGAGGCAAAGAGCTGCACAAGCACAGCAATACGCAGAAGAACAAGCTGGATGTCCCTGCGTAATTCTCTAAATTCATAGCCTCAAGAAAAGAGGCTAAAAACAACATCCTTGCCAACCTTTAAAAAAAATGCTAAAGGTAAAGAAAAGCAAGGAGTCTTAATGACAGATAATAAAGTAAAGAAAAAAGAAACTCGTGGGTGTAAGAAAAAATACACCAAAGAGTATATCGAAAAAATTGCTAAAGATTTAGATGAGTGGTCTCATAATGACCGCGCTCTTTTCTTAGAGGGTTTTATGGCACAGCATAAAACCAAACCTCAAGACGATAATTTCTACGATTGGAAGAAAGAAAATGAGATTTTCCGAGAGACGTTAATAAATGTAAAAAAAAGATTAATAGATAGATTAAGAACTAAATCATGCTTCAAAGAGATTGACGGAGGGTTCGTTTCGAAAGTACTGCCACTAGTTGACCTTGATTACAGAAAGTGGCGCCAATTCGAACTGAGTAAAGAAAAAGAAGATAAAAATCAAAAAATCGAAGTGGTGGTAAAGCATGGAAAGTCTAAAGAAAAAAACTAAAGTCACATATAACGGAACACAGATAAAAAACAAGGAACCGCAAGAACATGAGTTTTGCATAATGGAAAGACTTCAAGAAGTTGCATTTCAGTTATCTGATGCACATTTTTTGTTGGTTGATCTACTAAACGAACCAATTTTTAAAAAGAGCACATGCTTTTTAGAAGAAGATAAAATAGAGATAGACATGTTAGATGAGATGCAGAACGACCTATTGTCTATGTACAAAGAGATAAAAAAAACACTGTCAAAATTCGAAAGATTCCATGATTTTTTAGAAGATAACGACCCGTGTAAGTGCTTCGAAGAATTTGATGAAGAAACTCTTTTGTATTATCGATGTCCAGAATGCAGAAAGGCAGAAGAAGAATTGGGAATGATTTTTTAATGCAAGTAGAACTGCCATACGAACCAAGACCGTGGCAAGACCGTTTCCGTAATCAAATTGGTGATAAGAAAAGGGCATTCCTTTTATGGGCTAGACGTCATGGTAAAGATGTAGCATGCTGGAACTACCTAATAGTCAAAGCGCTTGAAAAGGTTGGGGTATACTACTACCTATATCCAATGCAAAATCAGGCAAGGAAAGCTTTGTGGGAAGGGATGACAAGCTCTGGGTTCAGATTTCTTGACTATATTCCGAAAGAGCTTTACATGTCTCAACCAAACAACACAGAGATGAGAATAAATCTCGTTAACGGTTCTATCATCCGCATCATAGGTTCAGATAACCACAATGCACTACGAGGTTCTAACCCTGTTGGCGTTGTTTTGTCCGAGTATGCCTACCACCATCCTTTAACATGGCAGGCGATTATAGAGCCTATATTGCAGGAGAACGATGGTTGGGCATTATTTAACACAACACCGTTTGGAAAGAATCATGCTTACGATGTTTGGGAATATGCTCAAGACAACCCCAATCTTTGGTACACAGAAAAAGTAACTATTGAAGACTCACATCTTTTCGATGTTTCTGAATTTGATGAGATGAGAAAAAGGGGAGTTACTGATGAGACCATCTTTGCGGAGTATTACTGTGATTGGAATCGTGGTGTTGAGGGTTCTTACTATGGCAAAATACTTCATGATTTAAGACAAAACGGGCATATCAAGAAAGTTCCACACGACACATATCTACAAGTACATACCGCATGGGATTTAGGGTTCGGTGATAGTACAGCTTGCTGGGTATTTTCAGTTTCAGGAAACGAGGTTCATGTGTTGGACTATTACGAGAATCACGGAGAGGGTTTATCTCACTATATACAAATCTTAGAAGAAAAAAGGAAAAACAATAATTGGATCTACGGAAAACATTTTGTACCTCATGATGCAGCAGCAGGATCTTTTGAGATAGGGACGTCTAGGGTAAAATATGCAGCAGAAATGGGAATAACAATGACCGTTCTTCCAAGAGAAAGAGTGGATCATGGCATAGAAAGAGTGCGTAGATGGCTTCCTAAGTGCTATTTCGATGAAGTTAAATGTGCTGCAGGATTAAAAGCACTAGAGGGCTATAGGAAAACGTATAATGAGAAGCTTAAGGTCTATAGCGATACACCTCTTCACTCAAGTGAGAGCGACGGGTCAGATGCTTTTAGATATCTTTGTCTTGCTGTTGAAACTTGCTTAGGTGGATCAAAGATGTCTCTAGATGAGTATCGTAAAAAGAAGGCTGAGATGGGCCTGTACGGAGGAAGAGAAAACTACTCAATACTAGGAAACTAGGAGGATTTGGTAGAGTGTCTGATTTCATTATGAAAAATGAGTTTTCTGATTTACCCTATGTAAGGCTTGCTAGAGAGATTTTTTATAATGGTGCTTACTATATCCCGTACAGAATTACAAGAAACTATCGTTACCGCCGGAGTGTTGGGAAAAAAGAGGAGCCTGTTGTATATGATGATAATGTCTGGAAGCTTACGGAAGGCCATAAGAAGGTTCTTAGAGACTTTAAAAGAAGAAGAGATTACTGGGAGATAGTCGAATGATGTGCGTGTTTTGCGACAAAAAACTTAAGAAAACAGAGTGCATAAATTGCTGCAAAGAGTGTTTAGAAAACTTTCAGTATAGCCACATCTCGGCAGATATTTATAAAGAAAAACAGTGTGAATTTTGTTCTTGTAAATTCATAGGGAGAAGATTTGTAAAATACTGCTCAGAGAAGTGTAGACACGAGGTTATCAAAAAGAAAGCTCGAGAACGCAGAGCAAGACTAAAGGAACTTTCATGAAAATAGCTGTCATAGGAACACATGGGGTAGGTAAAACTACTTTATGCAAGAAGCTTTTGTTAGATTTTGAAGCTCTTGGAGACAATGTAGTTCTGCTATCAGAAGCAGTTAGGGATAGTCCTTTCCCTGTGAATGCTGACTTTACTCCGGAGTGTGCTTTATGGGTTTTTGTGGAGCAGATTAGGAAGGAACTTGAAGCGTCTATTAAATATGATGTTGTAGTCTGTGATAGATCGATTATAGACTCGTTAATTTATGCTAGAGCTTTAAATGTTAGTTCTGAGACACTTGATAAGTGTTTTAAGCCTGCTTTAAGCTGGATGAAAACATATGATGTAGTTATTTACGTTACAATGGATGGAACGGAGATTCACAGTGATGGATTCAGGTCTACCGATGAGAAATTCCAAAAGGATGTGCAAAAAGAGTTCACTTCCTGGATTTACTCACAAGAACTTGAGTTTCCTTTAACAATAGTGAAAACACAGGAGATATTTTATGGAAATGCTTAGCATGGTATTTACAGTGGTTGCAATAATAGGTGCTTTGTTAAATAGCTACCAAAGACCAGAGGGGTTCTATTTTTGGATAGCGTCAAATACATTTTTTGTGTTGTTCAATCTACATTACAACCATACGGCAGTTGCTGCTCTTTTTGCAATGTATTTAATTATATCAATAAATGGTATATTTACGTGGAAAAGGAGTGGTTAGGCAGCATTTGCTTTCTTCTGCATCTGTCTAATGAAAAGTTCCATATAATCTAAAAGTTCTTCCTTGGTTTTACCCATTACGAAGTAGTCTTTATAATCTTTTGGAACAGCAAAAAAACCATCTTTTCCTATAATAATATCGAAAAGGTGGTCTTCTTCTAGACTTAGTCTGAAATTGTATAGTGTTGGTGCTTCTTCGTTCATTTTTATCCTTATTATTCTAATGTATCTGTGTCCATTTCTTCTGCAAGGCCTTCAACTTCTTTCATATAAACATCTACACCAGAAATGAAAATCTCACAGTACTTGCCGAGGGTGTTGATAAGCTCTTTCGCTTTTTGTTCATCTAACAAAAGAGTAATCAACGCAGCACTATCGGACATATAATCAAGTTTGTGTTTTGTAAACGTTAGTATTTCTTCGAATGAAGTTAGTGTGTTGATCAGATCCTCTGATAGGTGTTTTGGCTTTATAGAACTAAACTCCAAAGATTCATCTTTCATAACCCCACCTTACTTGCTGCACAGTTTTTTAAGCTTTGTATTTCTCGTATATATGCGAAAAGACTTTCCACTTTTTTATGTCCGGTCTGAAGCATGATCTGGTGTATTGGCACATCTCTTTTAGCAGCTGCTGTAACGAAACCGCTCCGCAAAGAGTGGCCTGAAAACATCATTCTGTCGTTTATAGATGCATTTCTTTTTATTACCAAAGCAACAGCGGCAGGGGAAAGCCTATCATCTGTAATGAATCCACCCTTTTTGATTTGTGTAAATAAAGGCCCGGTCTTTCTACCAAGTTGATTGATAAGTGACTTAATAGAACGGACCGGACAGGTTTCTATATAAGAACCGTAAGGGATAGTTTTTACAAAGCCGTTTTTCTCTTGATCTGTCTTAGATTTCTTCAGTAAAACAAGATATCCCTGATCGCTTTCAGAAAAATCTTCTATGTTTAAAGATACGAGTTCTGATCTTCGAAAAGCACCAGCAAATCCTAGTACTAAAAGAGCTCTATCTCTTATGCCTATTGACTTGCTGGTATCTATGGATTCAACCATTGCTCGCAATCTTTCTGTAAAAATAGGCTCTTTTCTAAGAGGCCTACATCCAAGAAACCTCTTAATGCCCCTAATGACCTTTGATAGAACGTCTGATTTTTCGTCTATAAATACGCCATTCTGGGCGTATACCCACTTCACTCCAGAAAGATAAACAATTATAGAAGACAGCTTAAGATCTCCCTGCATAGCTTTATCAGAAAGAAAAAAGGCTACTAGAGCCTCCCTATTGTTTTCTTTCCAAGGATCTACTTTTTGACCTAAACACCACTCAATAAAAATCTTCCAGCCTAGATCATATGCCCTTCTTGTGTTTTCTGCCATTGAGGTTGCGGCAAAGAAGGACGCGTGTTCTAGTATCTGATCAATTTGTGTAGGATTTGGTAATCTTAAGCTAGTCATGCGGATAGTATATTAGGTGTGGGAAGAAAATTACGAGTATTTTCTTTTCTTACTTTTTTTTCTCATGGTTATACTCGTCAATTGGCAAATCATTTTGTTCCCCATCTTTTTAAAATAGCCTTTCTTTGTCTATTGTCTTCTGTCATGAATCCTCAAAGTTAAATTTTAAGAAGCGTTATGTAGCAGCTGCTCTTTTTAGTAAATAAAAAAGCAAGAAAGAAATCTTCATTCACAGATAGAAGATAAAAACAATTGCATAAAAATATTTGTATGGTTATTACGAAGAAAAACGGAGGTTTTATGATATATGAAAATATGGAGCTAAGTTTCGCTACTCTTCCAAAAATAAGAAAAAGAAAGGCTAGGATAGACGTTAGTGACGAGATAATGGAGAGACTAAGGGTTCTAAAAATGTTTCTTCCCAGCACTACGTACATACAACTTCTAGATGTCGCTCTTTCTAATGCTCTTGATGAAATAGAAAAAGAGATAAAAAGCAAAGTGGCCTTAAAAGATTTTTACAAGAAGAAGAAGAGAACTAGTTAACCCTCTTCTTTCTTCTTTTCTCTGGAATGGAATCTTTCTTGTACTAGAAAATCCCCTAGTGCAAGAAAGAAATCTCCTTCGTATGCATCATAGTCTACTAGAAGTTTGTGTTTTTCTAGATCTTCTATATCAAGACCATGGTATATTTTTTGAAGCATCTCAAATATAGCTTGAACAGTAAGATATGCAACGTTTCCCATCATAATTTGAATGATGTGGTTTTCCGGCATTATTAGTTCCTCAGCAATTTTTTTTGTTGTGAGGTTATTTTTATGCATCTCAATATACAGCAACTCAGCAATTATTTTTTTTTCATGATAGCGGAACATAGAATTCTCCTTTTTTCCTCTATTTAGATGGGCTGAAAATTTATGTAAAGAGAATTTTTATATACTAGAGAGATCGTCATAAAGCTCATTATCACTATCAAACTTAAAATTAGCATTATTGCGTAAATATGATGGATGTGCTAATGGTAAGTTTTACAGACAGAGAGATTCAATGGCACAAAATACTGATTACACAAAATACTACGTTGACGGCGATTCTGACATTAAAAAAGTTATGGATGAAGCTTACCGTCAGTCTATTACAATGGTACAGCAATTCTGGAACGAAGCAGATATCGATATAAGATTTCGTGCCGGAGACCAAACACTATGGAACCAGCTTTATGGGAATACCGCGTATCAACATAAACAAATGTTCCAATTCAACCGGATAAGACGAATCATTAACATGATCTCCGGTAAACAAAGAAAAGATCGAAAGACATCCATCGTGGTTCCAATTGAGAATTCCGACCAGCAGACCGCAGATGATTTTTCCGGAGTTATACAGTGGGCTAACAATAATTCAAATGCATATCAGACGCTTTCGGATGCTTTCGATGGTGCTTGCACTACAGGATTCAACTTATTATCCGTATGGCTCGATTATAGAAATGACCCAATCAATGGTGATATCAGAGTAGACAACCTCTACCACAATGGATGTCTTATTGATCCTTACTTTAAAAAGAAAGATCTGTCCGATGCAAACTTTATATGGACTAGGAGATGGCTATCTAAAAAACAGATAGCGTCTCTACTACCTGAACGCAAAGATGACATTATGCTCATGTCAGCATCAGGTGGAAAAGATGATAAATTTATGTTCCTTCCAGAAAACTACCAACATTCGGTGAAGGGATTTCTGCCATACGATGAATACTGGTACCTTGACTACAGAGAAGTAGACATGCTAGTAGATGTCGAGAATGGCGAGACCATGGAATGGAAGGGGTCTAAAGAAGCATTAGAAGTATTTAGATTCCAATATCCAGATGTCCAGGTTATCAAATCAACAAAACAGACATGCAAGCTTGCAATATCTGTGAATAATATGGTTATGTACGATGGACCAAATCCATTCGGCACTGATCGTTATCCTTTTGTTGGTGTATATGGCTATTTTGAGCCCGAGATTCCTTACTTCAATCTTAAGATGCAGGGAGTTGTACGAGGACTTCGAGATAGTCAATATCTGTACAACAGAAGAAAAGTAATTGAATTAGATATCTTAGAATCTCAAATTAATAGTGGGATCAAGTTCAAAGAATCGGCCTTAGTCGACCCAGAAGATGCATTCTTAACTGGACAAGGAAGAAGATTAGCTATTAGAGATTCTGCATCTATGGATGATGTTCAACATATACCTGCTCCAGATATTCCAGCAGGAATGATGGAGATTTCTCGTCAGTTGGGAGAAGAGATTCAACAAATTTCTGGTGTTAATGAGGAGCTTTTAGGTTCTGCAGAAGATGATAAGGCAGGGATTTTATCAATGCTTCGTCAAGGAGCAGGACTTACAACACTACAAACTCTTTTTGATCAATTAGATGAATCACAAAAGAATCTAGGAAAGATTTTTATGGATATAGTTCAGTCTAATTTCAGTGCTGCAAAAGTAGAAAGAATATTAGGAAGACCTCCTAGTGAAGCATTCTATAATAAAGCATTCCAAAAGTACGACTGTGCTGTAGAAGAAGGGGTTCTAACATCAACACAAAAACAGATGCAATTTAGACAGCTTCTTGAGTTAAGAGAGCTTGAAATTCCTATTCCTACTTCAGTTCTTATAGATGCAGCTCCTCTTCAAAATAAGAAGGATCTCATGGATGCAATCGCAGCACAAGAACAAGCAGAACAGCAGCAACAACAACAGCAAACTCAACTGCAGATGCAAGAACAGCAAGTTATCAATAATTCATTGCAGTCCAAAGCAGAATCAGACAGAGCATTAGCTGCAGAACGTATGAACAAAATCCAGATAGATCAGTTAAGTGGATTAGAGTCGATTGCAAAAGCGCAAGAAGACAGGTCGGATGCCGCATTAAACAAGGTAAAAGCACTGAGAGAGTTGGCAGATTTGGATTTAAGTAACATACAGAAAACCCTTTCTATTTTACAGCAAATACAATCTGTAGAACTAGGAAATAATAATAATAATAATACATTAGCTAATAAAGTAAATCAAACAAACATAGGAGCTTAAAATGTTCGGTAAAGAAACTGGAACAAACACAAGCGACGCTAAGATCATTCCTGCAGGATCTATTCCTACAGCAGATGAGCAAATGTCAAATGGTTCAATGGACTATCTCGCAAAGAATAAGTCTAAAGCTGAGAAAGACGTAAGCAAAATTAAGCGTACAAAAGCAAAGTAAAAATAATAAGTTGAGGTTTTATGGAAACAGAAACTCCTAAACAAACATTAGGTGAAGGACTCCTGGATATACAGCAAAAATATGCTGGAAAAAAAACACAGACAGTTAGAGAAACCACCAGTGAAATGGGAAAGGAATACGTAAAATCTCTAGAAAAGGTAATTCACGATCATAAGAACGTGAAAGAACCTTACTACATAATGGAGATATTAAAACCAGATGCGATGCTCGAGGGAGTTATTAAACTGGTTCATGTCGCTAGAAAAACAAGGCCAAACCCTGAATGGGGAGTAGCTTTGTATAAAGTAGATAATAAGTTGGGAGATATCACTTATGAGTGGGGTCTTCCAAAAGCTGAAGAAGCTTACATCATGATGCAAAATCCTGAAGGTTGGGATTCTAAATTAATCCGTGATATCAAGGGTTACTTAGAAAAAACCTTAGTATAAAGAATATTTGACAGGCCGCCGTTGTCAGTAGTTCAAAATAATAATCGGGCGTTTTTTGGCGTATTGCTGCTCGCCACAGCATTAATAAGGAAATAATAATGGAAGAAAATCAGGACGTAGAGGTTGTCGTCGAACCATCTGAACCAGAGATTAAATCCGAAGAACAACATACTCAAGAAGTTGCATCTAAAGAACCAGCGTATGGTTCTCAAGAATACAACTTCAGAGAAATGAGGAATGTTGTCGAGGAACAACAGAGACGTATTAGAGAGCTAGAGGCTAGAAATTATCAGCAAAAAGCTCCTGTAGAAGAAGAAGAAGAAGTTCTCGATGGGGACGATTTCCTCACAGTAAAACAAGCAGAAAAACTTGCACTTCGAAAAGCTCAGGAACTTATAAAGCAACAAGAGATAGATAATCTTGAAGATAAAACTAGGATGAAGTTCAAAGATTATGACGATGTTGTTACCGAAGAAAACGTAAAAAAATTAATAGAAGATGACGTCGATCTTGCAGATTCAATTCGTAAGGCTTCTAATCCATATGCAACAGCATACAAATTGATTAGAAAGACTTCATTTCACAAGAAAGACCAAGAAGAAAAGGCTAAAAAAAATAGCGATGTAGAGAAATTGCAGAAGAACGCCACTAAACCAGGAAGTTCTAATGCAGTTGCTCCAAAACCGCTATCACAAGCTAGTTCATTTTCTTCTATGTCTAAAGCTGAAATGAACGCTCTCTACCAAGAGATGCAGCAATGTGCAAGCAGACGATATTAATATTAGGAGAATATTTTGACAACAACAACAACTGTTCTTCCGCCACCAGTCCAACAAAGATTTGACATGAAATTGTTATCTCGACCAAGTCCAGATACAATTCATAAGACAATGGCGATGAAGAAGAAGATACCTGAAAGATCAGGTAATATTTTAAGGATGAGAAGATATAATAATCTTAACACCGCAACAGTACCTCTAGGTCCTAGCGGGCTCAATCCTCCAGCACAGACATTAGCGTCTTTGGATATTGACGCCACAATTAATTGGTACGGCTCATATGTTTTAATTACAGATCAAGTAACATTGATCAACGAGGACCCTAGAAGGCATTTAGTAGCATAACAGAAAAAAAACAAGATAACAAGAAAAAAGAATTGTAGCATATATGATACACATGTTGGAAGAGTTTTTGTAGTAAAAGCAAAGACTTGTACGAAAGGATTCTGTTACAGGTTTGGAATATATTCCGTAGAAGAGGTTAGAGATTTTCTAACACATATTAAGCCGTTCCTTAAGCTTAAGAAGGATAAAGCTCAAATATTGCTTGAGTACATAAATGGATATGAAAGCACGAAGTACTGTAAAAAGGGTATCAGCGATTTGCAGTTACAACACAGAGAAAATTGTTATCAAAGACTATTGTTATGCGACAATATGGGGTCTATAAACCAACTCTAATCGACTTGGAAGTCCACAGCAGGACGACAGGGCGGAAGGCGAAAGTCACCGTGAGAGACTTAACGAGATGGACCAGAAATGGTATGCGAAAGTCCGACCAAGAGTATAGCTAAAGAAGCTCTTGAGGAGAGATCGAAGAATCTTTCCCGCCTAAGGAAACTTAGGTCATAAAAGTAACAGATAGGTATTAAACGAAACAGCTTCTCTTTTAGCACAAAGCTTGAGAGAAACAGAAGATGAATTGACACGTAACATGCTTCAGTCAACAGCTACATTTATTAATGCAGTTGGCGGTGTGAACGGAGACAATCCAACAGAAATTACACGTTCTGATATTGATGATGTAATTCGTACATTAGTAGTTGCTAATGCAAAGCGTATCAGCAATGTAGTAGAAGGTGAAGACAAATTTGGAACAGGACCAGTTCGTCAAGCTTATTTTGGTATGTGCCATGCAAATATGATTCCTCAGCTCGAAGCAGTTGATGGATTTATTTCCGTAGCTCAGTACCCAAGCCAGATGAACATTTTGAGTGCAGAATGGGGTTCCGTATCTAACATACGTTTCCTAGTTAGCTCAATTGGTTCAACTACTGCTACATCTAGTGGACTAGGTGCAGACGTGTACAACATGTTTGTAACTGGCCAAGAAGCATATGCATGTATCGATCTTGATGGTGCAAGTGCAAACTTTATCTACAGACCTCTTGGATACGGAGATGACCCTCTTTTACAGAGACAGTCTTGCGGTTTCAAGTTTGCAAGTGCTGAGCGTATCCTAAAATTTGGGATAGTAAAATTTCTGGTAATTGACTTGGAGTTCCTCTTTGAGGATAACAGGGGGCAAGCAGAGCAATACGCTCGTGCAGCCTGAACGACTAAACCCAGGAACACCAGAAATGGTGATGCGATAGTCTGATCTCGACGTATATATGAAGGTCGAGAGAGAGAGTCGAAGAACTTTCTCCGCCATAGAAATATGGTCAGTAGAAAAGATATAAAATTTTTTTGAAAGTAACAGAAAGAAATGACGCGTGGGTAATAAACCTCCGCTCAACATTATCTTAATGGAGGGAGGAATAAAATATGCCACAAATAATTAAAGGTTCTTATACATCAGATGGTACAGCACGTTTTCTAGAGCTTCCCATCGATCCAGATTTCGTAGATCTTTGGATTCAAGGTGACACCACAGGAGATAACTGGGATAGCGCAGCAAATCCAGGTGTTACTAAATTAGCAAAATGGTTTAGAGGAATGACAGCAGGTCATGCTTTTACAATCCAAAATACAGACGGTGCTAGCACTGACGAAGCAGAATTCCTAGTCACAGGTGGATTTACACTGTATGACGGTTCTGTTCAGACACCAGGAGCAGCAGTAACAGGAACAGCTATTTCACAAGCTTCTCCTGCAGTTGTTTCTGACGTAGCACACGGCTTTGTAACAGGAGATAGAGTAGTTCTGTCTAACTGTACAGGTATGACTCAATTAGAAGGTATGATTTTCCAAGTCACATATTTGACTGCAGATACATATAGTCTTCCTATTGACACATCTGGTTTTGCAGCACCTGCTACAGCAGTTACTGCACGTAAACTTCCTGCATATCCTCAGTTTGCTCCACGCAGATTGCAGATCACAGGGATTACACAAGCAAATCCATGTGTTGTTTCTGTTTCAGAAACACATAATTTTGTTGTTGGTTCTGTAGTAACACTCAGTGTTCCTGCAGCTCTTGGAATGATCCAATTGGATAAAATCACAACAGAAGTTACAGCTATTGGTACAAATACTATTACCCTAGGTAATATTGATTCAACGGCTTATACAGCTTTTGCATTCCCAGCAAGTGGAACAACATTCACTCAAGCACATGTTGTGCCTGCCGGTGAAGACGCAACTATTCTTACAAATTCTATGGAAAATACAAGTTTCCGTGGTCTTGAGTTAGGAACAGGCGTTGTTGGACCAAATTCAGCAGTAGTTTACTACACAGCTACAAAAGCAGACATGGTTGTTTAATTTTAAACGATGATGTTGGGGCCCGCCTTAGGGCCCTTAATAAAATAATAAATTTATAATAAGGATAAAAAAATGGCTACAGTTCGCAGAACTATCAAACAACCGGTTGGTGATCCAACAGCTCCAATGAATGATAAGTTTGAGGAGATGAGAAAAGAGGATTCACGACTGATAAAGGGGATTTTCCAAGACAATGAAGTAAAGGGTGGTAACAGACACTTCTTTTTCAGAAAATGGAAAGGAGACAAAGTTCAAGAGTACAAACTTTATGATGGGCAAGAATATGAATTGCCTTTAGCAGTGGTTAAGCATCTTAACTCTGGTTGCGCAGTTGAGCAACACAGCTATCTTTTAGGTCCTGATGGAAAACATCTAAAGACAGGAAGAAAAGAACACAGATTTTCTTTTAAAACACACGAATACTTATAACGAATTATGGCACAAAGCACACTAGCAGATATACGTGCTAAAGTACGCAAGTTAACAGGAAGACCATCTACCACTCAGATCACTGATGCTGATATAGATGATTATGTAAATTCATACTATGTGTATGACCTACCAAAATCCCTAAAGCTTGCAAAACTCCAGGATGTATATACATTTGAAACTCAGCCAAATATAGATACGTATGACTTCGACTTGGAGTCATACTTTATTTGTAAACCACCGGTTTATTGCGCTGGATACAGAGTAGATTATTATGAAAATAATGAACTTTTTTATAGGACATGGCCAAAGAATAATTTCATTGAGCAGGCAGCAACAGGTGATGGAACTGCTGGTCCTTTTACTGGTACTCTTACTAACACACCTTTTCTTAGGTCAATAAATGTGGGAGAGGAAATAGGACAGGTTATAAATGTTTTATTTTCAGGAGCTACCGCTACGGGAAGCACTACAGCTACGGATGATGGATTAGGTAATTTCGAAGCACCGGCAGCTGGCACCATCAATTATAACACAGGTGTTTTCAGTGTTACTTTTCCTGATGTTGTAGTATCTGGAGAAGAAATATGGGCACAAACATTTCCTTATGTGGCATCTCGTCCAAGAAGCATTCTGTATTTCCAGAATCAATTTGTTCTAAGACCAGTGCCTGATATCAGTTATAAAATTGAAATCAATGTAATGAGAATGCCTACAGATTTACTTAATGCAGGATCAGAACCAGAGATCGAAGATCTTTGGGAACTTCTTGCGTTTGGAGCATCAGGTAAGATTTTAGTGGATAACGGAGACTACGAGGTACTTTCGAATCTACGCCCTTATTTTGAAGAACAGCTTAGATTTGCACAAAGAAGAACGATAAGCCTTGGAGCATCTCAACGATCAAAAACTATATACACGCAAGATAATACCTATCAATTTAACAGTAATTATCCAAATATTTAGGAGGTAACATGGCTTGGGTTCAAGCATTTCCTACAGATTCAACACTTATTAGCCAGAGTGTTGCACAGATTCAAGCTAATTGGCTTTATATACAACAAACGATGCAGAAAGATCATTATTTTGATAATGCAACAGCATCTAATGATGGTCATCATAAATTTGTACATCTTCCGACAACTACAGACCAAGCAATCATACTTACAGGTGTAATCTATCAAAAAGTAAATGGTGCTGGAAATCCAATGTTGTACTACAGAACTGCAGCAAATGGAATAATGCAAATTCCTACATCTATAACAGGTTCTACTGTATTAAATGCAGGAGCAGGAACTTTTACGCTATTTAATGCAGCAGGAAGACCTGCTTTTAACGGAATTTTATCAGCAAGAGAGACCGCTGCATCAAATAACAGAGCTTCAGCTGTAGTTAGTTGGAATAGAACAACAGCAAGGGCAGATAAAATAGCTACTAACGGATTAATTACAAATATAAGCTGGACAGGAACGACAATAACAGTAACAAAAACTGCAGGAGCTTGTACTCTAGCATGGACAATCATAAAAACAGAGGCTTAATGTGAGCTACCAACCATTTTTAGTCGCTGATTTAAAAGAAGGCCTAAAAAGAAACATAGAACCGTGGTTGTTGCCTGAAAAGGCTTATCCAAACATGACTAATATGTTTACTTATGATGGTGTTATCAATAAAAAGGGTGGCAATACATTAATTGGAAGACTTGGAATACGTTCGGAAGATTTAGTTGTTGGTGCTGCTGGAGTTACTATAGTAAACACAACCCTCACATGGTTCCCTATAGAACCTGGTTCCTTAATAATTACAGACGGAACAACAATTTTTACAGATGATGGAGTCGGTGGATTTACTATTACTGGTGGTGCTGGTACTGTTAATGCACCTACGAATTATACGACAGGGTCTATAAACATCACATTTACAAATGCGGTAGCTACAATTTCAGCGCGCTATTTTGTTTTAGTAAATGATGAATCTGTAACAATGGGGTTAAGAAGATTAGACATCGAAGAAACTGTAGATTATCAGCTTATTGGGTTCGATAGAGTTAAATCTTATTTATACAGCAACACATTTCAAAGATTTGCAGACATATCACGCTATAAGAATTCTGGTTATGAAATAAACTGGACAGGGTCGAACTCTGATTTTTTCTGGAGTACAAATTATCAAGAAGCTTTTTGGGCAACGAATAATACTGCTGGTGGGCATTTTTACACAGTTACAGCTATTACAAAAGCGGCTAATGCAGTAGTTACAATTGGAACACACAATTTTGTAGTTGGTGATCGAGTTTATTTTTCTAATGTCCTGGGAATGACCCAGATAAATAATAAGATAGGAACTGTAACAGGAATAGCAGCTACCACCATAACAGTAAACATAAATTCCTCGGCTTATGGTGTTTATACATCAGGAGGAGTAGCATGGGCTATAGAAAAATCCAAAGCTTCATCTGGAGATGGAATTCGATGGTATGATTCAGCAACAACAACTGGATGGGTAAATTTTGCTCCTCCGTTGAGTAATGCAGCAGCTCCTAGAATTCTGCAAGGGTGTCTAATGATGCTTCCTTATAAAGGAAGGATGTTATGTTTAAACACTATAGAAGGAACTACTTTTGGTGGAGGAAAACGATACCCACAAAGAATAAGATATTCACAAAATGGAATACCTTTTGTAGCATTAAGCTTCCCATCCGCTTCAGGAATTACAACATCTGCTGGTGATGCATGGTATGAAACACCAGGAAAGGGAGGTTTTATAGATGCCCCTACTTCTGAAGAAATAATTTCAGCAGCTTTTGTAAAAGATGTGCTGATAGTATTTTTTGAAAGATCCACATGGAGGTTTGATTACACTGGAAACCCAGTACAGCCCTTCGTTTGGAATAGAATAAACTCAGAGCTGGGATCAGAAAGCACATTTTCTACAGTTATGTTCGATAAAAATGCTACCACTATAGGCGGGTACGCTATAGCTGCATGTAACGCAGCAGACATGGTTAGAATAGATGACGATATACCAGAAAGGGTGTATGACTTTCATAATCAGTTTAGTGGAGAAAAAAGAGTTCACGGGATACGAGATTATTATAACAGACATGCTTTGTGGACTTATGTTGATTCAACTACTAACGCAACATACCCAAATCGAGAGCTTATATTTAACTATGAGAATGAGTCTTGGTCAGTATTAAAAAATTATTATACAACGTACGGATATTACAGAAGGGTTGATGATCTTACTTGGGAAGGATCTACAGAACCTTGGAGCACATACAATATTGCATGGAAACAACAGACTCTTCAGTCTTTATTTCCTTTTATTGTTGGTGGAAATACACATGGATTTGTTTTTGAGGTTCAGGATGTTGACCATACTGAGTTTACATCAAACAACGATACTTTTTATGTCATACAAAACATAACAGCAGGTCCTCCTTCGGTTTTAACCGTCCCTAATCATGGATTTTTAGATGGAGATCATGTCTATATTTCAGATGTTTCTGGTGCGACTGCTATAAATGATGTTGTTTACACGGTTAGAAATCCTGCAACAGATACATTTGAATTAGAAGATGAAAATGGAGATCCTGTTGCAGTAGCAGGTTATACATATGGTGGTTTTGTAACTGTTGTTGATAATTTTGAACTAGAAACAAAAAAATTCAATCCTTTCTATGGAAATGGACAGAAAACAAAGGTTGGATATGTTGATTTCTTAGTTGATAACACAACTAGTGGCGCCATAACTATAGAGTTATATCACGATGAGGATGAAGCAAATGCCGTTGTATCTCAGACAATACCTCTTGTAGATCCTAAGTCTGCTGTATCAAATAAATTTTGGTATAGAGCCTATATAAATGTGACAGCTCAGCAGTTTTCTCTAAGGTTTAAGTATACAGATGTTGAGAATGGACAAATTTTTGATCTGGACAATAACAATCAAGATGTACGATTACATGGTTGGATTCTTTGGGCTACTCCTGCAGGGAGACTTACAACATGACGTATGCTCCAAATGATTCGTTTTCTACATTTATGCCAACTGCTGTCTATCTTGGTGATGATGATGAACAAAAAGAAATTGTTCTTACTAATATGCTCCGTGACATCATAGATAGACTGAACAGCAAAGAAATAGGAATTTTTGAAACAACAGAACTCCTTACAGGGCAAAATTGGTTTAATCCGTCTAGTGAAGATGATAAACGTGGTGCTTTTAGAAAAGTCATTTCTTTTTCATCCTTGACTGCAATAGGAACAACATCTGTTGCTCATGGATTAGGCGATGTGTCCGGATTTACTTTTACTAAAATTTATGGAACTGCAAAAAATGCAGCAGGTACGTTACATGTAGCTCTTCCACAAGGAGGACCTACTAACGTGATGATTACAGTCGATGCAAACAACGTTAATATCATTTGTGCAACAGGCACATACAATACTTTTTCAGCATTGGTTGTACTTGAATATTTAAAAAATTAATAGGAAAAAATATGGGAATACTATCTTACTTAGCGGGTGGAATTGCAGGCGGTCTTGGCTATGGCAAGTACAAAAAAGAGCAATCCAAAGACAAGAAAGCGCAGAAAGAATATGACAAACTAATGAAAAAGATGTCTAAGGGCAAAGAGGTAAAAATGGACGCTCTTTCTAAAGAGCAAAAAAAACTTCTTAAAGGAATGTCAAAAAGCGCGCTTAAAGACATTAAAAAATTAACACCATTAAGCAAAGTACCTCTTGCTTCTAGGTCAGATTTATACGGTAAAGCTAAAGGAGTTCTTTCTGATTTATTGTCTAAAGATTCTGCAGCTTATCAAAGGTTTAAAGATCCATACATGAAACAATTTGAGAAGGAGACTCTTCCAGGAATAGCAGAAAGATTTGCAGGTCAAGGAAGAAGCTCTGCTTTAGAAAATGTATTAGCTGGAGCAGGTGCTGATATCACATCACAGCTAGGACAGCTTAAAACAGGTTTAATGATGGGTGCTGTAGAACCAGCAATGAGTCTTGCAGAACTTCCAATGAAGGAGCAGTTAGCTCTAAGAAGTGCAGCTATGGGAGGAGCACAATTACCTATGTCTGTAAAACCATATAATACAGTTTATCAACCACCTATGATTCCAGGAGCACCGGCTCAAGGACAGGGAATGATGCAAAGTCTATTATCTTCAGCATTACCTTATGCAGGAGCAGCAGCTGGAACAGCTATTGGAGGACCACTTGGTGGAGCAATCGGTAGTGGTCTAGGAGGTATGTTTTCCAGATCAACACAAACACCACAATCACAGCAGCCGTATCAAGATCAATTTAATCTAAGTCAAATGACTGGAAGGGCAATGTTTTCTTAAGGAGAAAAAATGAGTTTTAGCGTAATACAACCAATAATGCAACCACAACAAGAAAAACGTCCGGGATTAGGCAGTGCTTTTAGTAGTGCACTTGGAGAGGGTTTAGGACAAAGTCTATTATCTTCTGTTACACAACAAATGCAGCAAAGTGCTGTAGATAGAGCATTAGGACAATTAAAACCTGGAATGAGCCCAGAGCAAATGATGCAAGTTGGTGCTCAATTACCACCAGAACAACAGCAATTATTTCTAAAAGGATATTTGCCGATGGTTCAGCAGCAACAAGAGCAAGAACAGCAGCAACAAATGTCTCAAATGAAACAACGTCAGGAACAACAGCAAAGTTCTGCTTTAGATAATATTTTAGGTGGGATGTTAACACAAGAAGAAGAAGAAGAAACCGGTGGTATAATATCAAGTGTTTCTCCTGAAAAACAACAAAGAGATGCTTCAGAAAAAGAATCCATAATGTCAGAACTTAGCAAGCTTCCTTTAGCTGAAAAGAAATTTGCTATTCAACAGTTACAAGAAAAGAAAAAGGAAGAAAGAGAAGAGACAAAAACAGCACTACAAGAGACGAAAGATTACAGAAAAAAAGTTCTAGATGACTATAAAGATTATAGATCTACAAATATGCGTCTAGAAAGAATGAAAAAACTGAATAAAGAAGGCGATATGGATACTCCAATATTTGGAGCAATGATGAGTAAGCTTGGTTTCTCTTCTTTCTTAACTCCCGACACTCAAGAATTTGACAAACTAAGCAAAGACCTTCTTAAAAACATCAGAACTTTCTTCGGCGCAAGAATTAATCAAATCGAAGTTGAAAACTTCCTCAAAACTATACCTACTTTAAGCCAAAGTCCTGAAGGTAGAGAAAGAGTTATCGAAAATCTACAGAAACTTTCAGAAGGGCAGAAAGTTTATTATGATACATATAAAGAGATCATGAAAGGAAGAAAGAATCCTCCATTAAATCTCGAAGAAATGGTACTCGAAAAATCAGATGATAAGCTTGATGCAATAGCAGAAGATTTTGTCGGGGGTTTTAAGCAGCCTGGTCCAGAAGAAGAAGTAGCAATGGTTCCAGGCATTGAAGAAGCTCCTATTGCTACACAAGAAGTAACTCCAGAAAAAAAAGAAAAACTTTCTTATTCAGAATGGATTAAATCTAGACAAGGAAAGCCACCACCAGAAGCTGGAAGACAAATTGTAAGAAGTTTATCTAGAGCAGCTGAAACTGTAGCTGGAATACCAGGAGATGTAGCTGAATTGGCCGCTTCATTGCCTTCAGAAAAAATGCCTGGATTGAAAAGATTACAAGAAGCAGGAGAGTCTTTCAGAAAAGTTTTTCCTACATCTGGAGAACTTAAGGATTTTTCAGAGAAAGTTTCAGGAGGAT
>Ga0180432_10003083_pt1 | contig 24161 bp, 25 predicted proteins | sample SS_ome_10_FD_132414 | JGI IMG/M metagenome (GOLD analysis project Ga0180432, IMG submission 132414) | Hypersaline lake sediment archaeal communities from the Salton Sea, California, USA - SS_1_MS_2 metaG | ecosystem: Environmental > Aquatic > Non-marine Saline and Alkaline > Hypersaline >... | reverse complement strand
TGTTTGCGGGGTAATCGGTCATTATAATGCTGTTGGCCACTTCGTCAATTTTCATGTTACCTTTTGACGAAAGGACTTCCCGCATAAGATTTTGCGCGTCTGCCGAGGCGATGTATTTCAAAAATATAACCTCACTCGTAAGTTCGACGACTTCACTGTCACCCGGTGAAACATAAATTATATCGCCCCGTATGCTATACGACATACCGTTTATCGTAAGAATCGCTTCCAGCGCCTGTTCCACGGTTATGTCTTTCAGGCTCACGGTTACCTTCCCCTTAACATCGCGGCTTGTTATGACATTGAGTTTATGCGTCCAGGCAAGCGAGCGAAGAACATTTAAGATCTCCGCGTCTTTATAGTCAACACTTACCTTCTCTTTAAGTTTATTTTCAAAAGGGCTCATTTTCTCGCCCGGAATAACCGGCGTCCATTTCTCGGACGAATACGCGGTATTCGCGAGAAACACCAGCAAAAACATAAAAATTATGATCCTGTTCCGCATTTTTTATCCTCCGTATTATCGTTCAACGCTTAAGGTGTAATCCTGAACTCCGTCGGTTAAAATAACCATGTCCGGCATTATTTTTTTTACAAGAAGGTTTTTTATCTCGGATCCTTCTTTAACGACCTCGCCGTTTATTATTCCCGTAGGCATACCGGGGTCATATGTTATCCCATCCAGCCTCATGTGCACCTTTGGCTTAAGCGACACGGGCCTTGCCCCGGAAACGAATATATCCCTGAAATCTCCGAGCGCGTCCTCGGCCTCCATGGCCCTGAGCTGCTCGGAAAACGGTGTCTCGCCAAGAAGGCTGGAAATGACAAGGCGCGCCGGGACTCCTTTTTTCGATTTTTTTGAGCGCGGTTGGGAAATTTCGAATTCTTCCACCCTTATAAAGGGCGATATGTTTTCCAGTCTTTTTACGTAACGTACCGCGTCAATAAAGGAAGCGTCGATTTTTAATTCAACAAAAATGCGTGAATATCCCGCGCCTTTTTCTATCCTGCGCCTGATGGATTCAAGCTTAACGCCTTTCGCCAGACGCGTAATTTCGCCTATGAGGCGCGAGGCGGCAGCCCGGCTCGGCAACCGGCTTTCCAGGGATTTGATCTCATCGATGAGTTTATCGCACTCCGCGTTTAATTCATTTATGCGAATTTCCCTTTCCGACAACTCGGGAAACCCCTTCCTGACATCCGCGATCCGCGCCTTTGTTTTTTCTATCCTGGATTTGTCGGCGCGGATGCTCATGGCAAGCGGCCTGTAAATAATGCCGTAGCACAAAAGAGCCGCGGCCAGGGAAATAAGCGCTATGACTAAAACCTTTTCTCTTTTTCCTATTTTCCTGAAACTATCCGTTAACTCTTTTATCACGCCTTTTATCATCCCCTGACCCCCGTTGTAATCTCAAAGACATAAACATCCGTACCGGATTCCTTCTCCATGTAGTTGAAATTCGCGCCGGAGAAAATATCCGATTTTTTTATGTTTTCCATGAACTCGGTTATCATGGCCAGGTCAACGGTGTATCCGGTTATGGTAAATTTTCCATTTTCATACTTAAGCTTGCCGGCCCATATTTCCTCGGGGAGAAGGGCGGCTGTTTCGGTAAAAGCCGCCGAAATATCTGTTTTAGCGCGAAAAGCTGACCTGATAAATTTTGACTGCGCGATCAGCGTTTCCCTGCGCCGGGCCAGATTACTTTCTTTTCTATCCAGTTCTTTTTCCCTGATTTTAAGTTTGGCTATTTCGGATTTTGAATTTTTAAATTTCGCCTTAGCGGCTCCGGAACCGGCTTTATAATAGAGCGCCCGGGCCGCCTGGAGCCCGATCAGCAATATCGCGGTTGCGAGTACCGCTACCCCGATTTTTACGGGCTTCGATTTCATCGCGTCTTTTAAGACGCCCAGAACGCTTTTTTCCCCTTCGGGTAAAAGATTAAAATTCTCGGTATCTTTTACTTTCCGCGCCGCGGATAATGCCGCGGCCGGCGTAAATACGGCCGGAAATTCAGCGATACGGCTCTTTTTGGATTCCATATCCGCCGGCAGCCTGAAAATAGCGAACGGATCAAAACATTCGACCGGAACCCCTAATTTCACGTTTAAAAACCTGTCTAAATTTTTAAGATTCGCTCCGCCGCCGGACAATATTACTCGGCTGAATTTCGTAATTCGCGACCGCGTTATCTGGTATGAAAAATATTTAAATGAATGTTCGATGTCCACGACCAGATTCTCAAGCAAAGATGTAAGGGCCCTGTTTAGGGCCTGTTCGGTGGCCGCGGGGTCTCCGGAAGCGGCGTCTGGTTTGCCCGGGCGCAATATGAAACCACGGCTTTTTTTAAGTTTTTCCGCCTCTTCCGTAGAAACGCCGCACTGCGCGGAAATGGCCTCTGTTATCTTGCCGGAAGTCAAAGCGATTTTTCTCGTAAAACAAACGCCTCCTCTATTTTCCACCGCCAGAAAACTTTCCTCGGCGCCTATGTGCGCCCAGAGAGTAACTTCATTTTCGTGTCCACGCGGAACGTTTCGAAATTTTCCCAGATTAGCCAGGCTAAACTGCGGGGCCTCGGCCCTTACGGGAGTAAAACCTGATTTTTTAAGAGCGTCCGCGCGCTTCAAGATTACATCTTTCGGAGCGCATACGGCGATAATTTTTCGTTCCGGTGAGCGCCCGCCTTCGGCCATGCTCAAGGCCTTCCATTTGCAAACCAAATCTTCCCTGCCAAGGCCAAAAGGTTTAAGCTGCGTGATTTTATACCGAACGGCGGATTCCAATTCGACGTCCGTCATAGGGGGGAAATCAAGGTTATATACCTGCGTATCCCCGGCAGGTACCGTAAATACGCAAGATGAGCCGATATTGTTGCGCGCCTTCAGGTTGTCGAGGGCGCCGGCCAACGATTTCCCGCGGGGCTCCTCATCAACGCAGATTATTTCAAAGAGGTGTTTTTCATTTTCGCCGAGGCGTAATATTTTTACGCTTGAGGCGCCTATATCTACCACCGCGGGCAACGCGGTGATGTCAGCCGGGATATCTTTGTTTTTTTCGGAAGACGGCATGATCTTCGTCGAACTTTTGTTATGTGTAAAAATAGTCGAAACGCGCTGCGTGGAAGCTTTACGCCTTCCAAAGATTTCCTGTACTATATTTTTAGACGCTTTTCGCGGCGCCTTTTTCGAGATTTTCTTCTCTTTGTCCATCTTTCTCTGTTTTTTTATCTTGATTAATTTTTTCCGGTTTGGTAAGAAAAACAACTTCCTCGCTGAAAGCGGAATAATCAACGGCCCCGTTCGAGCCCGGCGCCGCATCAAATATGGATTTTTTACGCGCGGACGCTTCCGCGAGCGCTATGTTAACACGGATGGATGTTTTGAAAATCTTATCCCCGAAATAATCCCTTATCTGTTCAAGAATGTTCCTGTTCATTTTCGTCCTTTTATCAAACAGCGTGGGCAGTATTCCAAGTATCCGCAGCCCGGAATTTAAACGCTCTTTTACGATTTTTACCGTTGAAAAAAGCTCTCTCATTCCCTCCAGGGCGAAATAATGCGTCTGGATCGGGATTAAGATATATCCCGCGGCCACAAACGCGTTCAGTGTAAGGAGATTAAGCGAAGGGGAACAATCGATGATGACGTAATCATACTCCTTTTTCCTGGTATTTATCATCTTGTAAAGCGCGTTCCTTAAAATACCCTCTTTGCCCAGAAGGTCCGCTATTTCGAGCTGCGCGCCGCTAAGCATCGGCGTGGCCGGGGCAATATCAAGATTATCAAGATAAGTTTTCACAATGGCTTTCTCGAACTCCACATTTTTCGTCATCACCTCGTATATGGAACGATCAAGTCCATCAACATCCACGCCCAGGCCGAGAGACGCATGCGATTGGGAATCAAGGTCTATCAAAAGTACTTTAAAGTTTTTTTTGGCGAGCGCGGCGGCGAGATTTATCGCCGTTGTCGTTTTTCCGCATCCGCCTTTCTGGTTGGCCACTGTTATGACGGATGTTTTTTCCGTCGACGGATATTGCGCGAAATACGAAGCCCGCATGTCATTGAATTCCAATTGATCCGGATTTTTGTCCCCGCGGCTCACGAAAAATGATTTTACCTCATCAAACATTTATATCACCCCCTTAAACGCTGTAACCCTTTTCAAACCTTTGCTGGATAAGCCGGAGAGAATATCCCTCCCCCCGTAAATGCCGTATCTGCTCAAAAATACCGGTGGTTTCCTCTTCATCATAAAGCCTGACATTTCCTTTTCTGCCCCTGGCCTTGAAAAGCCCGATGTTTGTGTAGTAATTAACCGTCGCCGGGGAAACATTCAGGATGGCGGCAATGTTTTTAGCCGATACAAGTTTTTCCGGTTTATTCATCATATGCAGCACCTTTTTTTTGCCGGTTTAAAATAAAAACCCCGCGGACAATTCGACACTATTGAACGCGGAGTATACAACAATCTAATATCATATGTTAATATTTCCTCTAGGGTGAAGTATACCTGACATTTACGCGTTTGTCAAGCTTATGGCAGGTAAATCACTAACATATGTTAACATCTACTTTAATATGAGAATAGTTTCTATCAGAAAAGGTAAATTTCAAAGATTTGAATTAAACGGATTGGCGGGTTATTTTATCAATTTACTAATGTCTTCTTCAAGGCGGCCGGATTTGGTGATAAACGCCACTCCAACACCGCAGGTGCCGTCTTCGTTGTCTTCGATACGCACGACTCTCCCGAAGAGCTTATTATTGCTTATCAGCGCCCGGTTTTCTATCTCTTTACAAATACGCGCTGTTTTATAATCGAGGTCAAGTATCACAAGGCTTGAGACATCCGGTACATTCACGGAATCCGTAATAAAAAGTATGCCTGAAGCGCTAAGGTTTTTAGAGACCGCCTTTATAAACGGAGGTATCGGGGATTTATCTTTCGGCGAACTCACTAAACTATAGTGAAGCCATTTTTTAAAACCGTATCTTAAAAATTCGCGTCTTTCTTTTTCCGCGTGTTTGTCAAACATTTTTCCCCCTAAATGTATATTATAGCACGAACGGCGGATTTGTAAACTATTTTCGTTATATTTTTTTGATTTTCACGAAGGCAAGCCCTTTTCCGGGATTGGCAATTTTGCTAAATGCGGCTTTCGTGAGATCGATTGTCCTGCCAAGCCGCTTGGCGGGCCCGCGGTCATTAACTCTCACGATAACACTTTTGCCGTTAATGGCGTTGGTAACTTTCAGCTTCTCGTTAAAAGCGTGATTCCACGAAGCGCAGGTGAGGGTATTTGAATTAAAAACTTCTCCGTTCGCGGTATATTTGTTTAGTTTTTCTCCGCCGCCATACCAGGAAGCAACACTGTGATTTTCCGATTGTATGGCTGGCGTAAATATGAAAAGAACAGACAATAATATAAAAAACGTAGGAGTTTTCATATTTTTAAAAGGTTTTATTTAGCGGGTAAAAAAAATTCCGTGCGAATTGTGTCCGCTACCCGGCCCGCGAAATAAACTTAAGCCTCCTTTAAATATAGTATATCTTGAAAATCCGGCAGAAACAATGGCCTGTATCTTACTTTTTTATATCTAACAAAAGCAGGGGAAACAACAGCATATTTAGAAAAATCACGTTAAAAGTATAATCAAAAAAAGCCGCGCTAGTCTTAACATCCTTAAAACTAGCGCGGTTTAAAAATTATTATAAATCCGCCGATAAGGCCTACGGCATATGGCAGACCTTAATTTTTGGTCCCTACCACTTATACCGGCAACCCAGCCGCCACCCCGTCCAAGTTACTGGCCGGTAGGCCTGTGGCTTTGCTCCGCAAACGCTATTCGCGTTGCGGAATCCCGCAGGCTTCTTCCCGAAGCTCTGTATGCGGGACGTCCCACGGTTTCCCATGGTTTGCCCTTATCGGCTAACATCTAGTATACCACCAAATCACGCTTTTGTCAAGCCTAACCAAACCAATACCGGGTTTTGGTAAACCCGGTATTGGTTTGGTTTATTGTGTTTTTTTGAGGTATGTGAGATATTCGCTGTCTGTCGTCAGAATTAGCGTTGAGTCCTTATCCACGGTATTTTTATATGTATCGAGGGTTTTCAAAAAAGCGTAGAATTCCGGATCTCTATTATAAGCATCAGCGTAGATATTCGTGGCCTCGGCATCGGCTTTTCCCTTTATCTCCTCGGCTACCCTATATGCCTCGGAACGTATCTGCTTGAGATCCTTACCCATCCGACCCTCAATCTCGGCTTTTTTACCCTGACCTTCAGAACGATATTGTTCCGCAGCGCGCTTTCTTTCGGATATCATCCTGTCAAATACTTTTTGCTGAACCTCGGAAACATAGTTTATTCTCTTTATGCGCACGTCTACAAGCTCTATTCCATATTGCGGCACGATTTTCGACGCCTCGCGTAATATGCCCCGGGTAAGGGTATCCCTTCCTATCTCAATTTCCTCAAGTTCACCCGCTACCTGATCGGAAAATTCATCTTCTTCCCTCAGCGCATTTTCTTCGATAATCCTATTTGTGTCTCTTACGGCCTCAACAAGATTATGGCTTGTCACAAAATCTCTCGTAGCCGAATCGATTATATCATCAAGTCTCGCGTGAGCGCCTGTTTCGCTGCTTACCGATTGTAAAAATTTCAGGGCATTGACTATTTTCCAGCGGGCTGTTGTATCAACCCAGATATATTTTTTATCCTTAGTCGGTATCTGATTAGGGTTTCCGTCCCATTCAAGAATCCTTTTGTCAAAATAATTGGCCTGCTGAATAAACGGCATCTTGAAATGAAGTCCGGCTTTTGTTATGGGCTTGCCTATGGGCTCGCCGAACTGCGTTATCACGACCTGTTGCGTCTCGTCAATGGTATATATCGCTCCGCTTATGACTAGAAACGCTATAACAATTACGAATGCGGTTATAAGAGATAATATTTTTTTCATTGCGTGGCTCCTTGATTGATTCCTTTATCCAGGTTGAGCAACGGCAATATGCCGCGCTGGTCAGAATCCACTATGAACTTCCTGCCGGATTTTGGCAGTATTTCGTTCATTGCTTCCAGATAAAGCCGTTTTTTCGTAACATCTTTTGAGTTTTTATACGCTTCCCATGTTGCTATGAATTTAGCGGCGTCCCCTTTTGCCATATTCACCCTGTTAAGCGCGTATCCCTCGGATTCCCTGATCGTTTTTTCCGCTTCACCACGGGCCTTCGGGATAATTTTGTTGTATTTCTCCCACGCCTGGTTTATGACCTTCTCCTTCTCCTGCTTGGCCTCGTTTACTTCGTTGAAAGAGGGCTTAACCTCATCCGGCGGGTTCACGTTCTGCAATTTTACCGTCACGATCTGCACTCCGCTGTCATAGAAATCCAGTATCTCCTGCAGCTTATCCTGCACCTCCTGGTTTACCTCTACTCTCCTGGTGGTAAGAACCTCGTTTACGCTGTTGTCACCCACTACCTGCCGCATCACAGCTTCTGAAATATTACGTATGGTCCTTAACGGATTTCTTACTTTGAAAAGGAGTTTTACCGGGTCCTTTATCTTAAATTGTACAATCCACTCGACCACGAGAACGTTCAGGTCCCCGGTAAGCATAAGCGACTCGTCAAAATAATCCCTTTGCGAAAACTGGCTTATAACGCCCGGGCGGGTCGTGCGAAATCCGAATTCTTCCTTAAAAATGTATTTCACCTTAACCTTGTTCACCTTCTCAATAAAAGGTATTTTGATGTGAAGCCCGGGATTGGTGGTTCTCGCGTATTTCCCGAAACGGCGTATTACACCTACCTCATCCGGTCCTATAGAGTAAATGCTTGAAAAAAGCGCCGCTATGATAACGACACCCGCGATAATAAGCGGAAGAGTTCCCTTAAAATTCTGGAGCTTCTTCTGCGCGTCTTTCAAAAAATCATCCGGTGTTTTAAAAAGATCTTCCGGTTTTTCAAAATCAGCCATTTTTTTCTTCCTCCCATTTATTTAATTCTCACCTCGGTCGCCGCTCTGTGAATAGAATTTTCTCCGAACTTATTTTTTATCTTATCGACGGCTGCGTGAACATTTTCTATTTTTTTGTTGCCATTTTCCTCAAAAAGCCATTCAGGGGAATTTATCAGGGTAAGGTTGGAAACCGAAACACCGACAAGGCGAACTTTCCTCCCCTTAGTATCGAATCTATTATAAAGGTTTTCAGACTGTTTGTAAAGAACATCCGTAAAATTGGACGGAACCCCCATGGTAGAGGCGCGGGTATAAGTTTTAAAACCCTCGAGCCGTATTTTTAAGGTAACCGTCCTTCCCCTGAAGCCTTTACGTCTCATGCGGCCCGTAATTTTTTCGCAGAGAGACATCAGCGTACGTTTGATTTTTCCGCTATCCGAGGTATCCTTTTCGAATGTAACCTCGTTTCCTATAGACTTTGTCTCTGTTTCGGTTTCAACCCTTCTTTCGTCTATGCCGCGGGCAAGATACCAGAAATGAGCCCCATTTTTACCTAGGGCATCGGTTAATTCCTCTATGCTTTTTTTGGCGATATCACCGATGGTATTTATGCCCATTTTACGAAAAACAATTTCGGTTTTCGCGCCTAAACCCCACATTTTTCTTATATCGAGCGGCCATAAAAAATCAAGGAGCCCCGCTTTCGCGACTTCAACGAACCCGTCCGGCTTTTTAAGGTCTGACGCGATTTTTGCCGCCATTTTTGTGGGGGCCAGGCCCACCGAGGCGGTAAGGCCGATTTCTTTTTTTACGCATGCTTTTATCAGAATGCATACATCCCGCGGCGCCCCGAAAAGATGATAACTGCCTGTTATGTCCAGGAACGCCTCATCAATACTTACAGGCTCGATATCGGGCGAAAAATCGTGCAGAAGGTTATAAATTCGCCGGGACACTTCGCTATATTTTTCGCCGTTTACCGGTAAAAATATAGCGCGTGGGCACTTCCTGTAAGCTATTGAGATAGGCATAGCGGAATGAATACCGAATTTCCGCGCTTCGTAAGAGCATGTTGAGACAACGCCGCGGCCGCGTCCGGATTTAGGGTCGGCACCGATGACGACCGGTTTCCCGCGAAATTCGGGGTTATCCCGCTGTTCTATCGCGGCGAAAAAAGCGTCCATATCTACGTGAACGATAAATCTTCTTTTTTCCATGTTTGGTGGGGTCAGGTCTTCACATTTGACATTTTTTTGCAAAATGTCAAATGTGAAGACCTGACCCCATTAACCTGAACCTGTGTATATCCTCGGAACACGGCTCGTTATACCGGTTACGATCTCGTAGGGAATAGTTCCGGCGAGGCGGGCAAGTTTTTCAAGTCGAATTTCTTCGGATTTCTGTTTTCCCACAAGTACCACCTCATCGCCTACTTTAGCGTTTTTTATGTGGCCCACATCTATCATTGTCTGATCCATCGTAACTTTACCGACAACAGGCGCACGATGGCCCCTCACAAGGACTTCGGCCCTATTTGAAAGAATCCTTCCGTAACCGTCCGCGTACCCTACCGGAAGGGTCGCGATTTTCGTGTGCGACTGTGTTATATAAGTGCGGCCGTAGCTGATGGACCTGCCCGGCGGGGTGTTTTTTACAAACGCTATCTTTGTTTTGAGTGAAAACGCGGGTTTGAGATTTATGCGCCTTGGGAAATTTTTTTTCGGGTAAATCCCGTAAATTATGATGCCGGGACGCACCATGTTGAGGTGGGATTTTTTCCAGTCCACGCATGCAATGGAATTTGCCGCATGTTTTAATCGGATCGGTATTTTCAGGCGCTCAAGCGTTTCCAGAATCTTATTAAAAGCGTTTATCTGGTATTGTGTGAAAAATTTATCACGGCCCGCGATAGAAAAATGGGTATATATTCCTTCTATATCTATGTCGCCGTATTTCTTGGTATCTATTATAAATTCTGTCGCCCTCTCGTGCCACACGCCAATTCTGCCCATGCCGGTATCCACTTTTATATGCACTTTGGGTTTTAACTTTTTCCCGGCCATGCCGGCAAGCGCCTTTAAAAGCTCTTTATTGCACAGGGTAAGGGTAACATTATTCCTGACGGCGGAGGCTGCCTCTTCCGGCAGGACAGGGCCTAATATAAGTATGGGAAGCTTTATCTTTGCGTTGCGCAGAACCAACGCCTCGTCCAGTGTCGCGACACCCAGATATTCGATCTTAAGTTTTTCCAGGGCTCTGGAGGCCTCGATTATTCCGTGCCCGTAAGCATTAGCTTTCACAACGGCCATTATGCCGATATCTTTATTTAAGATACCTCGTATTTTCCTTGTGTTATACCTTATGGCATCTAAATTTATCTCTGCCCACGTCGGGCGGTAATTGGTTTTCATCTTCGTCCTTTCACGCGTAAGTGCGGGGCTATCTGGCAATACCGCGAATGCATATACATCGGAACAAGTTTATCCGGGTTCGCGAATTGCCTCTTCTCTGCCTTCCAAAATCCTAACATAGCGACGATTTCCGCTTTCGGGTACCAATCTTTTTTTGAGATACTGATAAGTGAATTTTTTTTCAATAAATCACCGTAAAGCACGATGGCGTCCCCGAAAACCAGGGTAGGGCTATCTATCTTATCAAGCGCTTCTTTCGCTTCCGCCAGCATGTAATCACTGATCCTTTCTAACCGGCCAATTTCAGCTTGCCCGGTTAAATGAGTCCGGCCGGCCGGTTTATAGATAGAGGTGTAGACCTTGGCTTTTTTCGCGTCTATAAGGGGACAAAGAAGCCGCTCTTTCTCGCTTATGAAATTGTAAGATATCACGTCAAGCGTGGGAACGGCCGCTATCGGAATACCGAGAGCCAGGTTTATAGCTTTACAAGAGGCTACGCCTATGCGCAGGCCCGTAAATGAGCCGGGGCCTATACTCAAAGCTATCGCGCCGATATCTTGCAACTTTAAGCGGCATTTTTTAAGCAAATTATTTAGCGTCGGAATAAGCGAATCGGAATGCCTCAAGTTTCCGTCATCACGAAACGAGGCAAGAATGCGTTCGTTTTCCGCTATAGCCACGCTCAAAAATTTCGTGGACGTATCTATGGCAAGTATTTTCATTTTTTTCGCTTCTCGCTTCGCGGTTTTCGCGCCTCGTTTATCACTATCTCCCGCCTGTTATTCCTTAAATGCTTGAATTTTACCAAAATATACCCATCCGGCAGGACATCTGGCGCCCTATCGGCCCATTCCACGACTGATATTCCGCGCGAATAGAAGTATTCCTCGTACTCCACTGTGTCCAGGTCCCGGCTAGATTGAAACCGGTACAGGTCAAAATGGTAAAGCGGGATTTTTTTTGATTTGTATTCTTTTACAATAACAAAAGAAGGGCTGTTCACGTACTTATATTCTTTAACGCCCAGGGCCTTGGCGATTCCTTTGGTAAAAATAGTTTTTCCCGCGCCGAGCTCACCGATAAGCGCTACAACGCTGCCGGGTTTTAGTTTTTTTCCGAATTTACGCCCAAGCTCGAGCGTATCTTCCGGGCTATTTGTTATCATAAGAACCTTTTTCAGCCGCCGCGGTTTCTTTTATAGGTGACTGAAGCCTTTTCTTCTAAGCTGCTTTGTCCGGCCTTCTTCCCCCACGAGAATCACGCCCAAACGCTTATCCGCCACCTCGCCTATTAGTGTTACCGGCAAATCATTTTTTTCGCCCATGCGTTTCATTATCTTTTTCGATTCTTTTATTGAAGCCGTAAAAAGAAGCTCAAAATCCTCACCGACGAAGATTGCTTCGGCCCTCCTTCCAGGACGGCCTCGCAATGACGCGGGAAGAGGAAGCAAGCTTTCGTAAACGCGCGCCCCGACATTGCTAGCCCGCGCAACGCGGTTCAAATCCATCGCTAGGCCGTCGGAGAGGTCTATCATTGAATTTATTTTAAAATTTTTTACCAATATCCTGGCTTCTTTAAGGCGGGGAAAAAACTTTAGGTGTTTTACCGCTCCCTCGCCGAGCGCGCCCGTTACGAAGATTAAGTCTCCGGCTTTCGCGCCGTTTCTTGTTATGAGGCACTTTTTCTCGACCTCGCCTAACAGCGTAACATTCACCACCGTTTTACCGGATGCGTTTGTATCGCCTCCTATGATATTTACGCCGAATTTCCTTGAAATCGCGTCCATGCCTCTTACGATTTCCTTTAAAAACTTCATATCTTTATTCCGGGAAATACCGGCCGAAACAAGGGCATATTTCGGAATTCCGCCCATGGAAGCGATATCACTGATATTAACCGCCATGGCTTTCCACCCGATTTGATAAGGGATTGTCTTTTTTGTAAAGTGTGTTCCTTCTATAATCATGTCGCAGGTAAGCAGCATATACCTGTCTTTAGTGTATTTAAGCACCGCGCAATCATCTCCTATGCCGCGTACAACGCCCGGCCCGGCGCGGAACTTGTGTGTAAGGTATTTTACGAATTCTAATTCTTTCATGATTGAGATTGCTTCCCGCACCGTCTATATTTTGCATTGTGGTGTACGGGGCTTCCTTCGGTCGTCGTCCGCCTTCGGCGGGCTCGCAATGGCACAGTGCGCACCCTCTCGATGACAGTGGAAATGTTACTTTCAAACGGTTTTCGCAATATGCCTTTTTCCGTAATAATTGCGGAAATAAACTTCGCCGGTGTTACGTCAAAGGCAGGGTTATAAACCTTTACCTTCTTAGGCGCGACATAAGTAACACCGATTTTACGCACCTCGTCAGGATGCCTTTCTTCTATCGGTATATCCCTGCCGCTTTTTACGCGCGCGTCAATTGTGGAAAGCGGCGCGGCCACGTAAAAAGGTATTTTGTGGTAACGCGAAAGGACCGCCAGATTATAAGTCCCTATTTTATTCGCCGTATCCCCATTCCGGGCTATCCTGTCGGCTCCTACTATTACCCTGTCGATCTTATTTTTTGACATAAGGCTCGCGGCCATGTTATCCGTTATAAGGGTCGTATCTATGCCGGCCCTCATAAGCTCCCAGGCCGTTAGGCGGGCACCCTGTAAAACAGGCCTTGTCTCGTCGACATACACCCTGATCTTTTTCCCCTGACTGTGAGACGCGAAAAGCACACCGAGGGCCGTTCCATAATCAGCGGTGGCAAGTCCTCCGGCATTACAATGGGTAAGAATGCGATCGCCTTTTTTTACAAGGGAGCTTCCGAATTTACCCATCTTCCGGCAGATATCCTTATCCTCGTCAAGTATTCGGCCCGCTTCTTTTAATAATGCGCGCTTTATTCTTTCGACCGGCTCTTTTTTGTGCGCGTAAACGGTTTTCTTCATCCTCTCAAGCGCCCAGAAGAGATTCCGCGCCGTCGGCCTTGAACTCGCGATATATTTCAGGGTTTTTTCCAGGTCTTTAAAAAATGTTTTGCCTGAATTTCTTACGCCGAGATACACCCCGTAGGCGGCCGCGACCCCGAGAGCCGGCGCGCCCCGTATTTTCATTTTTTTTATGGCATACCACATATCCTTAGCTGAATCGCAGTAAATAAATTTCAGCCTGCGGGGAAGAACGGTCTGGTCAATTATTTTTACCCTGTTATTTTTCCATTCGATCGTAGGAATAGGCATGTTTTTACCCCGCTAAACTATTAAAATATTTAAACAAAAACACCATGCACACGCTGCCGGTATTATTTAAAATATGCAGCGTGATAGACGGGATAAGGCTACCCGTTTTCTCGTATAAATAGGCGAGCGCCATCCCGAGTATCGTAATCGGTATAAAGCCCACAAGAAAATACTCAAACGCGTGGGTGTGCAGAAAAGAAAAAAGAACGCCTGTTATGAGAATTGCGCGAAAAACGCCAAGCCTGCGCTTGACGGCGTTATACATGACGCCCCTGAAAAATATCTCCTCTATTACCGGGCCGAATACGGCCGCTATTAAACTCGACGCCAGTATAATAACGATGTTTTTTTCCGCGAGGAAAAGCCCGACAATCGGCTGGGGCGGCGGTATTATTTTAAAAAAATTTAACGCGGCGTATACAAGCGCCCCTATCGTAAAAATAACAGGGATAACGCCGGCGTATCCGGATACTCCGTAGAAAATATTTTTCGCCAGGTTTTTTACCGCGAAACCAATGTCCGCTAGTTTCTTGCGGTGCCCGGCCCATAAAAATCTAAGTATAACCAGAAAAAAAATAAAATCAAGCACTATCGTGTCAAAAACCATCCTGAAATGTTCATTTTTGTAGAATTCGATCTTCGTTCCCGTAGCCGCCTGAAAAGCCCCCGCGAAAAATGTAAGCAACAGCAGAAAAATATAACTCGCGGCGAAAGCGAGGATAATTATCTTAAAAACTTCCGCTATTTTCCACCGCGGCAGTTCGGGATTTTGTGTTTTTTGAAAAAAAGGTTTTTTTCTTAACCATCCGGAAATGAGATATCCGTCCACCGCGATCCCCGCTAGAAGCATAAAAACGATCAGTGTATTGACGAATATATAAAAGAGATAGAGTGGAAAATTTTTTTTCGCCGCGTTCTCGATTTTTTTGCTTTTCTCCTGCGCTTCGGTAAATCCCATGAAAAACGTATCGGGCGCCTCTTGCGCGGATTCAGACTTGAAGGCCTCTTTCGCCTCCTGTTTTCCGAGGCGCGGAAGGACGTTAAGCGCTATTATGAGGCAAAGTAGTGTTATGTATATCCAGTTTTTTCTCATGGTCCTACACGGGCTTGCGCCTGTGGTATCTTTCGTGTATACCCCATGCATAAGCACGGGGTAAACATGCTATTTAATGCCAAATAACCTCTTCGCGTTTTCTGTTGTTATTTTTTCTATTTCATTTTTCGATAAACCAAGAAGTTCCGATAAACAATCGCGAAGCTCCGTTATGTAAGCAGGCTCGTTTCGTTTACCCCTGTATTTTTGCGGCGCGAGAAAAGGGGCGTCGGTTTCAATAAGAAGCCGGTCAAGCGGGACGGCCTTCGCCGTTTCTCTTAAGCCGGACGCGTTCTTAAAAGTCAGGTTGCAGGTAAATGAAACAAACAACCCAAGTTCCAGCACTTCTGAGAGCACTTTCTTATCGCCGGAGAAGCAATGCATTACGCCCGGGATAGGAGTGTTATGAGTTTCTTTTAAGATATCTAACGTATCACGATGCGCGTCGCGGTTATGAATTATAAGCGGGAGGTTGGCCTTCTTCGAAAGCGTGATAAATTTAATGAATAGTTCTTTCTGATTATCCGGCTCAGAAGAACAAAGCCCCGAGCCTGTCGAAGGGCTCTTGAAGTAATCCAGCCCGACCTCGCCTATCGCGACTACTTTTTTGCCTGAAGCGAGACGCTCGATCTCAAAAAAAGCTTCTTCGGTGACATTATCGGCGTAATGCGGATGTATGCCTACAGAGGCAAAAATGTTATCATGCAAAGAGGCGAGTTTCACGCTTTTTTTTGAGCCCTCGAGATTTGAACCGACATTTATAAAATACTTAACACCGGCTTCTTGGGCGCGTCTCAAAACGTTTTCCCTGTCGGAATTAAATTGATCGAAATCGAGATGGCAATGGGTATCAGTAATCATTGGACATTATTATACTATTAACGGGAGTATTTTAACAACACAAAACAAAACCCGGTTTTGAAAACCGGGTTTTGTTTTGTGTTTTGTGTTTTGTTGTTTTATGTGGCGTTATAATCTTCGGTTATCTTGCCGTCTTGGTCAATGGTAACCTTAACCTTATCGGTCTTTTTAGCGGAAGTACCCGTAACATAAGCTTTAAATGCAGTCGCGGACGTAACTTCTATCTTATAGTTCTCGCCGGGGAAATAACTGCCATCGAGATCGGTTGTAGCCGGAAAACCGGGAACCGTACCGCCAACATTGTACACAATATTAGCTGAAAGATCAGCGCTTCTTCCGGGTATTTTCAGGAATGAGTTGGTTTCGGCTTTCACAAGCCGCATCTGGGTCCGAATAGCGCCGAGAGTCGCCACGGCTTCCGTCGCGCGGGCCCTTTTAAGGTTTCCTGTCATAAGCGGAATCGACATTCCTGCCAGCGCGATAACGATCATTATCACGACGATAAGCTCTACCATCGTGAAACCTTTTCGGCCATTCATCTTCATGACTCAACTCACCTCTTCATACCCCGCGGAAAACACCTATCTTTTTCAGCTTTCGCGACATTTCACCGCGATTTGCGTTTATGCCGATATATCGGCATAAACGCAACATAATTTTAGTGATTCAGTACCGTAATGATCTTTTTGTCTGCTCGTTAAACTTAACGTTACGATTGAGGGAAAGAATCCTTCGCGTCGGTATCTACACTCCCAAGATTGTCAATCGTTACGTAAGGCTTGGAATCATCGCCTTTCGCTCCCAATGTAAAATTTGAGCTGCCTACGTCAAGCACCATATAATCATCTGGGTAATAAACGCTATTCTCTACCTCTAAAAAGTCACCGTCATACCCTTCAATGGCACCTCCCGTAACTAGACCTTTCTTCAAAATCTCATCATAACCACGAGAACGTGACTTTGCCGCCAGCACGACATCTCTGCGTAAAACACCGAGAACCTGTATCGCTTCAGAGGCTTTTAATCTTTTCGCGTTTCCTCGCATATAGATGGCCCCTGTTGCGGCAATAGCAATTATTATGGTGAGAACTATCAATAATTCAACCATCGTAAAACCCTTTTTTCCTAACATTTCACTTCACCTCCTTTTCTTTTTTCACTGTGTTATAAAGTATACCTGATAACCAGAGAAAATGCAAGAAAACCAGTCTGGCTTTTTTATGGACTAATTTTATCCCCCCGTCGCCGCAGTCGTAAGGTTAAAAATGGGCAGATACATAGCCATTACCACGACTCCGACAAGCACACCAAGAATAACTATAAGTATCGGCTCTATCACGGAAGTCAGGGTACTTACGAAAGTATCGACCTGTTCCTCGTAAAAATCAGCGGTCTTATCAAGAAGTTCAGGCAAAGATCCGGAATCAACGCCCACAGACGCCATCTGCAGCATGAGATGCGGAAAAGCGCCTGTCGCGGCCAGGGCCTGTGATATACCTTCTCCTTCAACTATACGATTTACGGCTTTATCGCTGGCTTCTTCTATAATAGAGTTACCGGAAGTTCGCCCCACCAAACGCATCGCCTCGGTTACGGATATACCTTCGCCTAAAAGCGTAGAAAGCGTCCTGCAAAACTTGCTTATAGCGGCTTTTCTTATCGCGTCACCGAAAATCGGCAGGTGAAGCAGGAAGTTATCAAAAATACGCCTTGCTCTTTTGCTTTTAGTCACATAAGAAATGAAACCCCACATCGCGATGCCAAACCCGATAACAATAAACACTATGTTCTTGATCACAAAACTGCTTATATCGAACATGATTTGCGTAAGGGCCGGCAATTCCGCTCCGAAGCTTTCGTATATGCTCTTGAATTTCGGTATCAAAACGAGAGTCAGTACCGCAATAGCGGCCAGAAAAAAAACAGTTATGACAGCGGGATAGGTTGTGGCGGAACGTATTTTTCTCGCCAGGCGGTCTCTTGATTCCAGATAAACGGCTAACCGGCGAAGCATCTCGTCGAGTGAGCCAACCTTCTCACCCGCTTCCATTATAGCGATAAAAAGCGTTGAAAAGACACCGGGATGCTTCTTGAAACTTCCCGAAAGCGTCTTTCCTTCTCTTAAATCAGACGCTACACTCTCCAGGATCTTTTTGAGCACCGGGCTTTTCGCCTCGTACATTATGCTTTCTATTGCGTTCAGGATCGGAACCCCGCCATGAAGCATTACCGAAAGCTGTCTGCATAATATCATGAGATCGAATGTTTTTACTTTAGCGAAAATAGGTTCCTTTGAGGTAAGCTTTTTAAACAGGGATTTTTCGTCACTCGCTTTTTTGCTGATGGAGATTACGGTGAGGTTTTTTCTCTCCAGGCTGATAACAAGGCTTTCCCTGGAACGCGCGCTTTCGCGGCCGGTTACAGTTTTTCCGTTTTTACGTTTCGCCCTATAACTAAATGTCGGCATAATTCTACAACACTTTTTCCACAAAAGTTACCTTGAGCACTTCTTCTATAGAGGTTATCCCCTTATTCACTTTTTCCAGGCCGCTGTGAAGAAGGTCTCTCATGCCGCGCCTCAAGGCTTCTTTTTTTAATTCCGTTTCACTTATGCCTTCCAGAATAAGTTTTTTTATTTCCTCGGTTATGCTGAAAATTTCAAAAATACCGACCCTTCCCCTGTATCCTGTGCCATTGCAGGCCCTGCACCCGGTTCCTTTGTAGAAAGAAAAATTCTTCAAATCCACGCCAAGCCTTCTTTCCAGGCCTTCAATGGCCGAAGCGGTAAGAACTTCCTTCTGCCTGCATTGCGGGCATATACGCCGTATCAACCTTTGCGCCACGATGATGTTAAGGCATGCGACGATCAGATACGGTTCCAGCCCCATGTGAATAAGGCGGAATATAACGCTCGGGGCGTCGTTTGTATGAATGGTGCTAAGAACGAGATGTCCCGTAAGAGAAGCCTTTACGGCGTTTTCAAGTGTCTCGAGGTCCCGTATCTCACCTATCATTATCGTATCAGGGTCCTGCCGAAGGACGGTGCGCAGGCTCGAGGCGAACGTAAGGCCAATACCGGGTTTTATCTGAATCTGATTTATCCCTTTTACCTGATATTCCACGGGGTCCTCTATCGTGATGGTATTTTTACCGGGTTCATTTATGTGATTTAACGCAGAATAAAGGGTTGTGGTCTTTCCTGAACCGGTGGGCCCTGTTACAAGAATCATTCCGTACGGCTGTTTTAATACATGCTGGAACTTTTTAATCTCGTCTTTCTCCATGCCGAGGTCTTCCATGTTGAGAAGAAGGCCCGTTTTATCCAGCAAACGAAGTACCAGTTTTTCACCGAATACGGTAGGGCTGGAGGCAAGGCGTATATCAATTTCTTTGTCCCCGGTATTAAATTTAAAACGCCCGTCCTGCGGAAGGCGGTGTTCGGCAATGTCCATGTAGCCCAACAGTTTTATCCTGGTAAGAATGGCCGACTCCATGGTCTTCGGCGGCGGAGGGGCTTCGCGCAGTATACCGTCGACCCTGTACCGGATGAAAAGTTCATCCTCGCGCGGCTCCATGTGAATGTCGCTGGCTCTTTCTTTTACCGCTTTTTTTAAAAGACGGTTCACGAATTCAACGACAGGCGCCTTAGCGGCCTCGCTTTCCATTTTCGCGTAATTGGCTAAAGGCCTTCCGGCTGACATCTTCTTTTCTTTTTCGGACTCTTTGGCTTTCTGCGTTATAAATTCATCTATTGATTTCTCTATTGTTTCTTCCCTGTAAAATTTATCTATGGCTTCGTCAATCTCGGCCGGCTGGCTGAACCATTTTTCAATTTTATACCCGGTCATGGCTTTTATGGTATCCAACGCTATAACGTCATAAGGGTTAGCCATGGCCACGTGGAATTTGTCCCCCTTGACGTTCAGTCCTATAAGCTTGAAATTCCTGGCCATGCGCTCTGGTATCAGTTTCAGGACACGCTGGCTTATACGCGCTTTGTCCTTAAGGGGCATATAAGGGATTTTGAGGTATTTCTCCAGGAAGGGAATCATCATTTCCTCGCTCGCGAAACCGCACCTTACTATTATTTCTCCGATCCGCTCCCTGTATTTGCCCTTCAGCTTTTTTTGTTCCTCAAGCACGAATTTAAGCTGTTCGGGCGTAATAAGGCCGGCCAACACGAGCTCCTCGCCTGTGCGAAGCTTTTTTTTCGTTTTCTTTTCCATAATCTCTTTCAAATATACCACACCGCATAATAAAAAGCAAACTAACAGGGCCCCGTGGTATCGTCAGGATAATTGGATATTTTTATACCGCCGCGGCGCGGTTTACGGCGTTATGGTTTACAGCAACAGGGCGCGCTTAAATGTGCCCTGTCACCGCCGGCGTTCTAAGATTTTATGTAATTAAATCCCCGTAATCCGCTATATTTACCCGATATATTTTAAGCGTTCTTTTGCCTTACGTAATTTTTGCAAATAATCATCTTTTTTAAAGGCCGATTTCCATTTCTTCATTGTGGTCCAGGCGGCAAAACGGATAAGGGATTGCCTCCATGATCTATACCATTTTTTCCATCCATATTTAACATTATGTAAAAAAAATACCATGTATGGAAAAGAAAATATGTTAATGGCTACCATAAACATATAATCAAACCGGTAAATCCTGCCCATGACCTTCATGGGTGAAGCCTGCAGCTCTTCGGGGCTCATCGGCTTGTCGGGCTCAAAGAGCAAAAAGTTACCGTCATAATACTCCCAGCCCAGATCCCGTCGCGAATAAATCCTGTTCTCCCGCTCGAGCCTTTTTCTTAATTCCGTCCCGGGCAACGGGATCGGCAATATAACCTGAAAGGTGTCAAGGCGCGTTTTTGCGGTAAAATCTTTAAAGCGCTTTATTCGTTCTTTTGTCGTCATCCTGAAATTCACGTCTTTTCTCATGGGATAACCGAAAATAAACATCCCGTGCACTAAAAATCCGAATTTACGAAATATCTTTGTAAATTTTACCATATCTTTCGTATTTAACCGCTTGTTCATCGCCTGTAATTCTTCTTCGATTGGCGATTCAAAACCAATGGCGACAAAATTGATACCCGCCTGGCGCATAGCCGCAAGGAGTTCGGCGTCTTTCGCTTTATCCAATCTTATCTGAACGCCTATGTCCAATCTCCTGCCGATGTCTTTTTGATAATTTTTTACCATGTTGCAGAATCTTATAGTTTCGTCGCGCTGCTGCCCGAAAAGGTCATCAACAATAAAAAATTTTCTGGCGTCTTTTGTTTCAACAAGAAAACTAATGTGTTCAAGCAGCCTTTCGGGAGAGGCGTATCTTGGCTTACCCTTGACGGTGCAAAATTCACAATCCATACCGCAGCCCCGTATCCGCTCAACCTGATACACTTGAATATTGGCATAGCGCACTAATGAAAAATCATTGGGGGGCAATTTATCGAAATCGGTAATCGGTTCTCTTTTTCCCGTATATACCGCCTCTCCGTTTTTCATGTACGCGATACCCCTTACTTTGCCCACATCTTCTTTTCTTTCCAGCGCCCGCAGCAATTCTTTTATGGCTTCTTCACCCTCCCCTATTACTACATAATCAACGCCGGACAATAATGCCTCTTTTATATTTTCTTTCGCAAAATGCTGCCCTCCCGCAACTGTTATAGCGCCTTTATCCTTATAAAACTTTGCTATATCATAGAGGCGGGGAATAGTGCTGGTGAGGCCTCCGTACAACCCGATGACGTCCGCGGGCCTTAACCGCTGCAGAAATTCGTGGTCAGCCCCTTTCGTATCGGCTTTAGGGCCATAAAGACGAAGATTATTCTCGTCAATAATTTCGACGTCCCATCCTTCCATCTCATTTACCGCACTGCCTATGCACACAGGCCCCAAAGGCGTTGTTCTCTTCGCGTTATATGAGTAGATATTTAACGCCGGATAAGCCGGGTCTACAATTCTCAATCTATGTCTTTTTTTAGCAAGGTCCAGCATAATGCACGCCTTATATCGTTTGATAAATAAAAATAATCATTTAGAATTTGTTTCGCGGATTTGTCCCGCCTCTAAAAATTGCTCCGCTCACGCCCCCAATTGCATCAGGTTTTTTATTCCGTCCGAAATAAATTGCACCGCCATGGCGGCCAGGAGCACTCCCATGACACGGGCGATTATACCTATCCCGGATGGGCCGAAGATCCGCCCGAGCCTGCTGGCACCCCACATGCACAAAAAAGCTATTGTCTGGATTATTAATATTGAGGAAATTACTATGGCACACTCGGGAATAGTTTTTGCGTCGGTCCAGAAAAAAAGAGCGGCTGTCATTACTCCCGGGCCGGCCAAAAGCGGAATCGCGAGAGGAAATATAGCGATATTGCTGTGGTCCGGGTAAGCTGATTTTTTCGAACTCAGTTGATCCGGATCATGAAATCCCATAATCATGCGAAAACCTGTGATAAAAAGCAAAAAACCGCCCGCGACCCTGAAAGCGGACAGGGAAACATGCATGTAATTTAAGAGCGCGTGCCCGGCAAAAATAAAAGCGATCAGAAGCGCGGCGGCGGTTGTCGCCGCTTTCGCGGCTATTCGTCTTTGTTCCTTTTGGGGAATGTCCTTCGCCAATACGGCGAATACGGAAGATACGCCAAGCGGATCCGCTACGACAAATAAACTGACAAGGGTGGAAAGTAAAAGCCCTATTTCCATAACACCTCTCCTACTTAATGATCCGTCTTAATATAAATATTCATCCCCTTTGGGCAGAATACATGTTATGAGGTATTTCAAAAGCACTATCAGCCCGATTACATTCAGGGCAAAAGTAACTATTTCCACCTGAAAGCGGTGCGTTTGCATGAAAGGCAGTTCATTGTGAAAATGCAGGACAAAAGTATATATCAAGAATAAGAGGCCGATATATGCCAGGGTAAATACCCCCCAATTGATTGTATAGTGTAATATTCTTTCACTGTTTTTTACACGATTTTGCTTAAATTCTATGGCCTTTTTGTTCTCGCTTTCTTCGGTTTCCAGGACTCGCTTAATACCCTGGTGCAAATCCTTCCATGACGCCTTTTCCGGTTCCATCTTTAGCAGCTTGTGCATATCGATATAAGACTTCCGTATTCTGTCTCTCTGGAGCTGTATTCTGAATATAATAAAAATACCTACAAGCCCTATCAGTGAGCTGGTAGCAAGCGTCATGGTGCTGTAAATAATATAGTAGCGGTCTATCTCCATTTAGGCCCCCTCTCTTTGCTCTTCGGCCATTTCAGGATCCCTGTTCAAGCTAATCCTGATTTCGAGTCCGGAAAACGCGCCATTGGTAAGAGTATACCAGATAATCCGAATAATTTACACGCTTTTTTTAAATAAATAGTCGACATACCATAGGGACGGGGCAAATGGCAAACCCCGGGGTGTCCCAGAATTACACCCCGGGGTGTCCCATTATCAGCTTGAGCTTTTGTTTCGCTTCGAACCAGCCATGACGGTCCCCGCAATAAAGGAAACGGGCAGCCACTGGCCAAGTATTTGCGTTGAAGACAAAGAAAATAGTTATCCTTATCAATAGTGATAAGGATAACTATAGAGATTAAACCCCTCGTGTTGGGCCCAAGTCAACACCATCAGCAGTTTTTACGTGCAGCGTAAGTAAAGCTTAAAAAGTATCTTTTCCAGGTTTTTTCCGTAGACATAAACTGGTTTGATCCAAAGAAATCGTCCACAATTGCTTCTCGCAAACGAGCGACTTCTTTAAGCCGAGAAAAACCTTTAACGCTATCCAGGGTTAGATCCATTAGTTCCAAGGAACGCAGAGAAGCTTGTTCGCAATAGACGGTATTGTGTTTTGCGCGCCATTTAAGAGCACGCCCTACTTCACTTCCGATATTTGCCATTTTCTCAAGAAACGACAACTTGTTCCACCGTCCGGCTGCAAGGTCTTTATGCTGATAGCTCATTGCTTAATCCTTTTAGTAATAATTGTGGTAATTTTTTGAGCCGTCGCTTTATCATCTACACCACGGCTTATATTACCTTGAGAAGGCCGCATATTAATCATAGAGTCAAATTCTATAAATTCACTATCGACTAATTCGGGATAAAGATTGATTCCCCAAAGATTCTTCTGCTTTGACCCTTTATCAAGAAGAAGGGCTTCTAAATCAGAATGAAGTTCCGCATCAACTGCTACAAGCTCCCTGTCAATATCGACGACTGCTTTTACCATATTGCCAAACTTGTCAGCCATTTCTTTTAGCTCATTCAAAGCCAGTGATTCTCTTATTATTTTCATGTTATTGATTATATCGCAAATAAAAACCCCTTGCAACTTATTTCATTGCAAGAGATCTTAGGGATCAGGTCTTCAGATTTGACAAAGATATGAGATGCGGAAAATGTCAAATGTGCAGACCTGGCCCCTACTAATTTTGCGAGAGAACTTCATTTTTTTATGTGTGGCTCTCCGGGTTGGACGATCTTGATAACATCGTACCCAAACATTCGTTTTCGCTTCAAAGCCCGTTATGGGGACACCCCAGAGTTTAACGCTTGGACAGCCCTAAGATTATGATTTGCCCCGC
>Ga0180432_10003082_pt1 | contig 24176 bp, 18 predicted proteins | sample SS_ome_10_FD_132414 | JGI IMG/M metagenome (GOLD analysis project Ga0180432, IMG submission 132414) | Hypersaline lake sediment archaeal communities from the Salton Sea, California, USA - SS_1_MS_2 metaG | ecosystem: Environmental > Aquatic > Non-marine Saline and Alkaline > Hypersaline >... | reverse complement strand
GTACACCATAAATAAACAGTATGGATATTTCAACCATTACATATATCTGAATAAAAAACGTGGCAGAAAAACCATGAAACATTGGGATGATTCAATATCAAGGCATTTGACAGATCTAGTGCCAGCCACCAGGGACCCAGTACTGCCAAGACCTCTGAATAGCGCTGATCTAGTAACTCAGAACAGAATAGACACCGTGATTGGAATAGAGTATGTAAACTTCTATGAAAATAAATATGCAACTGATTTCTTTACTGATTTATATATCGAACATAAAAGGGCATTCAACAAGCTGCGAGATGGGCCATATGCAGGCAAGGAGGCTCACTTGAATAGATTTAATACACTGATAGATAGCATCAAAGCTGTGAAGACAAATACAGTAGCGATCCCAGTGATCCACCATGGTGATGAGTATTGGGTTGTGAATGGGTTTCACAGGAGCTCAGTTCTGTGCTATTACGGCCTACAAGGTAACTACTCCATCAACACCAAAAAAGACCCCAATGACATAGGTTTCTACCCAACCAATATATACTATTTCAAGCGCCTAGGATATGCACAAAAATTCAGGGATTATGTTATTCTGTGCTTTCTCCGAAAATACTACAAAGAGTTTAGCTGCATCATATTATTTCCAGGTGATGAATTGCCATCAGAGCTTTATGAAAAGGTAACAAATGGGTTGGTGTATGATGTCGAAATTTCAATGGATGAATTTTGCAAAAATTTTAAAACTAATTTCATACAATTGTTGTACTATGATGAAAAATGGTGTAAAGGTGGTGGTAGCTCAGGAAAGGCAAGAGCTTGTTTTAACCAGGGAGGTGGCGTTTTAAGGATCTTTTTTGTAAAGAAACGGGAATTGTCTACTCTGGTAAAGTTAAAGGAAGAGGTTCGCACTTTCTGTAACAGAGGAAAACACAGCATTCATATACCAGACACACAGACAGAGTGCAACTCATTGTTACAATTACTAAATCACAATACATTGGATTTCATAGATACAGCCCCATCATTGTATGCAAAATTCAGCACTTTTGATAGATTGTTTGATATGTTGAAATGTTTTTGTACAAGCAATAACATTGACATTGATAAAATATGCATCACATCATCCTCTGTGCTATCGGTTTATGGAATTCGCGATTGTAGAGATATGGATCTATTCATCGATCAAAAATATGTGAATGTTTTCAAGGAGACCTGCTTTGATCATCATAACAATTATACACTAAAACAGCACTATCCTAAGCATTTTGAAGATATTATATATAATCCGCATAACCATTTCTATTTCCAGGGTTTTAAATTTTGTAAACTATCGTTGGTACTTGAATATAAAAAATATAGAGTGTCACATAAAATGTTTGGAAACGTGAGTATTCAAAAGGATAAAAGAGATATTGTCGCGATGACTACCATCCTTGGAGCTTAGTGTCGCAATCGATGTAGTGTTGTCAACCTGTTCAACACTGTTTCCTAGAGATGCTATTTTACTGATTACCCGAGTTTCATGCTCTCCCACCCATTGTGGTAAGGCACTTAACGATCAGCTACCCTACCAGAGCCCCGATGACTCCAATATTCATACTGTTGACCTATAGGCCTAATCGTATTCTTCTTTTGTGTCACGTATTGCAAGAAAAAGTGCACCATGTTCCAGGGAAGGTGGGAAGGTACCTATGGTACCTACAGTACCGGTATGAGAGGTGGATTAATAGTTCCTGTATCAGAAGACTTTGGTGCCTTAGACTTAACTAATAGTAACGCAATTACAGTAACTGAGATGCGAAAATTCACAAACATTTTGGAGGATTAAAAATAATTTTCGGATCCAAAAAATCTCAGAAAAAAGTGCACGCTGCAGCAATGTAGCTGTATAACAGGGGGATTGATAGCTCCTGAGTCGGAAGACTTTGGTGCCTTAGGCTTAACTAATAGCTGAGCAATTGCAGTAACTGAGACGTGAAAATTCACAAACATTTTGGAGGATTAAAAATAATTTTCCAAACTCAAAGAATTTTAGAAAAAAGTGCACGCTACAGCAATGTAGCTGTATAACAGGGGGATTGATAGCTCCTGACTCAGAAAGCTTGGGGCTCCTCCCATTGCAACTCTCGATGGTTTTACAATTGGGTTTTACTGTTACTTGCCTTTTACCCAATTTCGCGCCCCCGGAGGGCAAGGGAGCGAAGCGACCGCTGAGGCTCAGCGCGTAGCGCCAGTCGAGGGGAGGCCGGAGGCCGACACTGATCCATATTCTGATCCATATCCTGTGCCCTAGACCTGGCTAATGGTAACACAATTACAGTAGCTGGGACGTGAAAATTCACAAACATTTTGGAGGATTAAAAATAATTTTCCAAACCGAAAAATCTCAGAAAAAAGTGCACGCTACAGCAATGGTAGCTGTATAAGAGGAGGACTGATAGTTCCTGTTTCAGAAGACTTTGGTGCCTTGGACTTAGCTAATAGTAATACAATTACAGTGACTGAGATGCGAAAATTCACAAACATTTTGGAGGATTAAAAATAATTTTCCAAACTTAGAAATCTCAGAAAAAAGTGCACGCTACAGCAATGGTAATAGTTACTGGCTCAGAAGATTCTGTTGGCTGCCCTAAAGTAGTTCCCAAGGACCTGTTTCTCTGATGCATGTTTTGATGCCATAATGTTCTGGAGGTACTTGTTCGATGATTTCAGGCGTCAGTCTGTCCACCATCACCATCATAGTAGCCTCTCCGCTGGGACCTGTCCCAATACAGTGTCCAACTACTCCTGGAATAGTTAGTAGCCACTGGCCCAGACGATCCTGGGCCGATAGTGCGAGTCCGAAGTCTCGGGGGATGACTGGTTCCAAAAAGTCTGGTGAGGCATTGGCATTGTTGGCTGTGCGTGGAATGTAGTTGAAGTGGTCCTTGCTGTTTAACATGCCACCTGGTACAGTATGTGGATCTGGATTCGTTGCAGGAACGGCAGCTGGAGTTGGAGAACGTGTAGCCAGGCCAGAGTTGGCCACCAGAGTGTTTCCTTGGAGGGGGTTTGGCTCTCCCACGATTTGGACGTTTGAGGTTCCAGATCTTTCCTTGATAATTTCGAGAACATCAGAAATCGGGTTCAAAGCAACAGTACCACCACTCGTGGTAGTTGGCTGTGTGCTTGCAAACAGCAGGCCGATGGGACGTGGATTATGTACGATGTCTTCGACCACGAGAGAACCTGAATCACCTGGCTGAGAGAACTCACAACCAATCGTGCCATTATCTACCAAAATAAGGTTCTTGAAGGTTGTGACGATGAATTTACCCTCGCCTAACCCACATTCAGCAGTATATGCAGTAGTCATGGTAGCATTCAATCCAATGATATGGCTACGTGTGAGACCAGTTCGGCGCCCAGACTTTTGCACCTTTTGACCAATCAGTGGGTTGGTCTGGAGTGTTGAGCTGATTCGGCCAATTTGTAGAATGTATCCATCGGGACTGACCGTTTCATCAACAACCTTGGCCCAGGCAGCATCAACACGAGAGACTGGGATCGGCAAGTTATTTGGCACGTTAAAGCCTGGAGAAAATGGGCCGGCAAAGTTCAGCGGCTCCCAATCAACCAGTGTGGCTACGTGACACTCAGCAGCAGCCTTGGATCCAACACGTTGACCACCAGGTTGTTGAATCTTGTTTCCCGGCATTGGTAAACCACTCTCCTTACTTGTGGTTGCCACAAGGCCACCATCCTCTGTGCTGATAAAGTCACCGGCGAATACGTGCGCATTGCTCAGTATATGTTGAGCTCCATCAATGCTGATTAGACAGCCTAGGGTACCACTGCAAAAGCGGTTACCACGGGTTATCTGTTCATTGGATCCCTGGCAACCCAGCTGAATGGGTCGTTTCTGTTTTTCACGATGCAATTGTACATCGAGTGTTTGGTTAACAAATGCGACCACAGAACTGACCTCAACACTATTTGGCCCAATCGTTTTGATCTGATACTGGTATTTGGTACCAGGCTTGAGATTGCTATCTAGATAAGTGGTTGTGTTTGGAGGGAGGGTGGCGATGACCTCGAATGGTTCGTTGTTTCTGGGATTGGGCCCCTTGCGACAGATTTGGTAACTGACTTCACCAGAACTTTCATCATGCCAACTGAGGCGAAAACAGCGATCATTCAACGGACTGCCACGAATGTTCGCTGCAACAACCGTGCTATTCCCCTGAACGACACCACCAGCCCCTCCACCTACACTCTTGCACCCAATGGTATGAAAGTGCAGACTGTTGTTACTTGGTACCTGTATGGATACACTCTCATTGGTAATATTGGTGATACCGTGAGACCCAGGAGGGTTAATGGTGGTAGTCACACTTGGTGATGTGTCGAAAGGCGGGCTAAACTTGATGGTATAGGTATTGTTAGTGAATGTGGCGCTAAAATCATCACTACTCACAGGTAGAATCGTAACAGCCTGAGCCTGTCCAGTGATAGGCATCAGTCTCCCGAAACTGAATGTCAACGGTGCAGGGCATCCGGCAGCACTGATAGTCAAAGGACATGCACAAGTACCGGTAGGCCCTTGTGTACCTGTACCAGTTGGACCGGGTGGTCCAGTTGGTCCCGTAACTCCCCTGGAGCCAATGCCTGTAGGACCTGTCATGCCAACACCAGTAGGTCCAGTAGGGCCTCTAACACCAATGCCTGTGGGCCCTGTGACACCGACACCAGTTGGACCAGTAGGCCCTCTAACACCAACGCCAGTTGGTCCAGTTGGGCCTGGTATGCCAGTAGGACCAGTAGGACCGGTCGCTCCCGGTGCACCATTGCCACTTCCGGTACCTGGGGGGCCAGTTGGTCCAGGAATACCAGTTGGCCCGGGTATTCCTTGCGGTCCGCCAGGAGGGCCGGTTGCTCCTGGCTGTCCGGTTGCTCCTGGTTGACCAGTGGCCCCGACAAGGCCGATGCCAGTAGGGCCAGGAATACCAGTTGCCCCTCTCTCACCAATTCCAGTGGGGCCAGTAGGTCCCCTGACACCAACACCAGTAGGTCCAGTCGGTCCTGGGATGCCAGTTGGTCCAGTGGGGCCAATTGTACCTGTTTCACCAGGTGCGCCTGTGGGTCCTCCTGGAAGCCCTTGTTTCCCATCTGGACCAGTTCTGCCCGGGGGCCCAGTCTCTCCATCAGGTCCGGTCATACCAGGTTCTCCCGGAAACCCAACCTGACCACCAGGCGGACCTATCAATCCCAATCCAGGAAGTCCAGGCGGCCCGGTCGGACCAGCTACAGTTGATGGCAACCCAATACCAGTGGCACCAGGTTGGCCTCGAGGGCCAGTCGGCCCTCGCTCGCCAGCCCCAGTCACACCCATCGGTCCAGTAGGACCAGTAGGACCAGGAACAGTAGATGCAGGGCCCGTTGGCCCTGTCGGTCCTCCAGGAGGACCGGGGGGCCCAGTCTCACCATCTGGCCCAGGGTCGCCATTTATACCTTGAATACCTTGAATACCCTGGTCCCCATCCTCGCCCTTAGAACCAGTTTCACCAGGTGGGCCACGTATGCCTTGAATCCCAGTGCCCCCCGGGGCTCCTGGGTCGCCATCTTCGCCCTTAGAACCAGTTTCACCAGGATTACCAGGCATTCCTGGATCCCCTGGACCGCCCTTATCGCCTGGTAGTCCCTTTCTACCCATGGGACCCGTTGGGCCGGTTGGTCCTCCAGGCAAGCCTTGTATCCCAGTTTCACCTTTTACACCAGTTGGACCGATCGGACCGGTCGGACCGGTCGGTCCACCAGCAGGCCCTCGTGGGCCCGTCTCACCACCAGGTCCCCGAGGCCCCATGTCCCCGCGACATCCAGGAAAACCATCAATACCTGGGTAACCAGGACATCCACAACCTTTGGGACCACAACACCCTTTCTTGCGATCGCTCTTGTGACGATCATCGCATCCTTTCTTGCGATCGCTCTTGCAATCGTTCTTGCAATCGTTCTTGCATTCGCTCTTGCAATCTTTCTTGCGATCGCTCTTGCAATCGTTCTTGCAATCGTTCTTGCGACGCTCCAGACCTGAAGACTGTTTCTTTTGTTGTTTGTTGAGAGTGTTGCTCTTCGAACCAGTGATAGTTCTGACTGAAAAATCGGAGATAGCAAGTGTTGATGGGAGAGCATTCTCAAACAGAATCCCTGTTGTAAATTTTGTGCTACGCTTTGTGTAGAAATCTAGATAGATAGTTCTGAAAGAGCTATTGGTTGTTGTGATCTTTTCTTCTGGTTTGGTCTCATGGACTTTCCCATCCTTTTCCAAATGTATCTGTACAGGAGAGCCCTTGATGAGTCTTGCTCGCATAGAGATGCGGTATATTTCGTTTTTACGAGCCTGAAAAAAGATGCGAAACCCCATGCTGGGGCACGAGCCATTGGACTCCAACATGTAGAGATCGCCCACTCTATCCAGGGAGGCTCCCTTGACAGGCATGACTCCATAGAGCTTTTTGGTAAGAATGTATTCCTGGTCCAGTAAAACCATAGCTATATAGTAAACATCAAAAAAAATCTTGAGTCACGACTGTACGTGCTATCAAATGGTAAATTTGATGAGCCTGGTAGCTCTTATTTGGGAGTTATAAAATTATATGATTACTCCTACGTCTGGTCCAAAGAAAATTAAGGTGCTGGTGAAGGCCCTGAAGCCTGAAGATAAATCTCAATCATCATCTTTCACTTCGCCACTTGTGGTCGATCCTGTCATCAGATTGAAAAAATCCATTGTGAGACTTATGAACAGTCCCAAACAATCGGGAGGCTCTGTGCAAGATGGTTTTAGTGAGACAGAGCGAGGTGTGATGCAGTATGATCATGAATGTCGTGATCATGTGACCAAAAAGTTACGGGAGGTTTTTGAACGGAATACACAGATTGTGGACAGGTGGGGCAGCGATTATGACGTACATGGTCTCAGCGAGGATCTGGAGAAAGAATTGGCTCTCTACTCTGTCCATAAGTGTCAGGGTCTTGGTATCACACCGGATTGGGCGAATCGACAGTTTTGTCAATTCTACTTGCAGAAAGCTCTCTCAATTCGGGACAATCTTGATCCGAAGAGTTATATTGGAAACCTGAATCTGATAGAGCGAGTCCTGTGTGGAGAGTTGACTCCACACAGCTTAATAAGAGCGTCTCCACAAGAGCTATATCCAGAGCATTGGGTGGAAATCACTGCTGAAAAGATTCGTCTGGCTGAGGCTGGTAGTACCGTGGTTGATATGGGAACTACCAGCCTGTATCGATGTGGGCGTTGCAAGAAGAGGGAATGCAGTTATACTCAGGCACAGACCCGCAGTAGTGATGAGGCGATGACTACTTTTATTACATGCACAAATTGTGGCAACCGTTGGAAGGAGTAAAAGCCATCACATATGCAATTTAGTTAGCAGCCTGGGTGGACCCGCTAACTGAGTTAGCAGCCTGGGTAGTTTGCTGGTTTCAACATGTAACGATAGTTGGCAACATAGGGCCCTGGACACCCCTTGTCTGTGCATCCACAACCCTTATCTGTACCAGAGCCAGCACAGTCACCACTGTTCTTACAGAGGCAATCATTAGTCTGCCAAAAGCGACGGGCCTCACCAACACGGCGTCCACATCCTTCATCACATCCAACTGGGACAGCTGGTGGAGCAGGTACAGCTGGTGGCGCGATAACAGTTGGTTGGCATTCTGTGCTTTGGAAAGGGGCTCCGATGATAGATTCGAGGGGTTTTCCGGGAACATATCCATAGTTGTCAGCGACCTTGTCTCCATCACCACAGCCGGTCACAAATGGATTGGAGCCACGGACACCACAAGCAGCCATGTTCTCATCAGCTAGGCCAGCTCCATAGTTGTTTTGCGGAGTGTTCCAGCCGGCACAGAGAGGCTCGTCATTGCTTTTCGGGGTATCCCTGCATGGAAGGTAAGCCCATTGAAGCTGAGAATATGAGTGTCCTTGGCCAGATGTGTTTACCATTTGTATGTATGTAGTCTTTAGAGTCTATATATCTATGCAAACAATCTATTTCCTGATGATCAGGTCACACATTTACATACATAAGGGGATCCATATATGAGAAAGACAGACAGACTGTACATGCGTTCAGCACCAGAGGCAGACAATGAATATGATCCAAGGATTATTTTACAAGTAGTGCCGCCCGATATCGAGTCTTACCTCACTGAGTTGCCTGGAGAAGAGCTGCTGAGTTGGAAAAATGTATTGTTGAAAAGATTGGATATCAAAGAAATGCTTCACCAACTGTACGAGGAAGATACACTTGAAAATACACTTGAAGACACACTTGAAAATGATCTTGAAGATGTACTTGAAGAGGATGCTGAACCTTTGGATATGAATGTTACCATATGGCAGTTAACTGACACAAAACCGCCAAACACAAAGGGGCGATCTCTTGATCCATCTCTTTTCTGTCCTCAATTAGATGCTTTCCTAATTTTTCATGATGTTAAGGAGCCTGGTCCCTTGAGAGAATGGTTGACAGCGAGCACTTACGATATCAGGCTGCGAGATCTGCATCCTTTCATCATAGGTACATATCGACGTGGAGAGAGTACGTGTCATTTTGAAAAACTTTTTGGCAATAAGGAAGGAGTATTTCTCTGGGAACTTGGAGATACGGAGCATCTGGCACATATTTATCGTGAGATTCTCGATTTCCTCTAATGAGGTGGAAAGCAAAATTGAACCACATGGCACATCCCTTCACATTCCTATTACACGTATACAAGAGGTAATTACAGTATGTTGGCATCCACAGTGAATGTCATCATGGGAGTAGTCTTCATTGTGGGTCTATTTGCAACATACATACCACAATATCACAAGATTTGTAAGAAAAAGAGCAGTCATGGTCTGAGCAATTCTTATATGATACTGGGAAATGCAGCTACATTTCTCAGTAGTGCAAATTCGCTCATTTACTACATCAATGGCTCACAACAACAGTCACAACAGTCACAATCTCCGATGGGATCAGTTTGGATTCAAGGTTGGCGACACACTCCTACGATAGGATCAGAGAAATTCCTAGGATTGGGTATCATCATTCTACAATGGGTTCTTTTCATGACAAACTATGTGATGTATGTCTGGTTTCACCCACACGTGCATCAGCCCAATCCATTTGAGAAACGAGAGCTGAGGGTGAAGCGTAATGTGATATGGGGGTTTGTCATATCCAATATGCTACTAGTAATCTTACTAGGGATCACTCTTGGGTTTCTGTCTCACTATGGGTGGCACTATGATGAAAATGGCGATACGTACCTGGCTATCTGGAGTGTATTCCTGGAAGTGCTGACGACAACATTTTTCCTATTGCACTATGTTCCTCAGATCTGGGAGACCTACCAATTGAAGGATGTGGGTAGCATCAGTCTAATCAGCCTGGGTATCATGTGTCCAGGAAGCTATGTGTGGACTGTATTCCTGGCATGTCAGAGCTATGTGACGGGCAACCCTGATGCTAGTAAGCCTCAAGTGTGGGTACCATATCTGATAGTGGCAACGATGCAATTGGTCTTGTTGATCATGGGCATGTACTATGAGAGGCGCAAGAGACCATTTCAGTATCTTGTGCACTCGGTTGATGAATCCGAGGCGGCAGTCGTATGGTGAATATTTTGTCATGTAATTATAAGTATAGTGTATAGCCATTCCACTTATATGGGAGATTCCAAGAACAAGGAGTATCCCCTAGATGAGAAATGCTTGTTTGATATCTTTGCAGACTTCGAGTATGTTCGTCCACACAAGGGGGCATTAATCTTTCCAACCACTGACACAGTCATCATGCAATATGAATCTGGTAAGGGACAGGTCTCGCCAGGGTTCTTGGTATGCTTGAAAACGGTTCCAGGACAATGTTATATCCTGGAGACAAATGGTTTCCTGCACGAGGGGAAGAAAGCGTTTATATATGCAGAGGGTAGGCGCAATCTGGATGGTGATGGTGCTGAGGTCGCCTCTGTAGGACCGACAGGACCGACAGGATCGACAGGACCGACAGGACCGACAGAACCAGTAGGCAACATGTGCAGTGAGAGACTGATTGAGAGGGATCAATGCTTTCTGAATTGCGAGACAGCTTCTTTCAAGATTCCATTTCAAGCAGTCAGTGAACATACGGTGGTAGGTGTTCTGTTTTTCTGTGATCAGATGGATTATTGTCTCTCACTCTGTCAGTTCCGTGTCTATAAATCAAGCGGTCAACAGAAGATGTCTGGATACCAGTGTGGTGACTGTGGCTATCGCTCTTATAGTGGTATGCCCCATGGTGGATATTCGATGCACAATGATGAGCGATGCCATGGTTGCAAGAAAGATTGTCACAAAGACAGTGTCATAACCACGCCTTGTTCCAAGGATTCAGATTGGTCATATTCGGATGATTCATGTGGCAACAAGAAACCTATTGGACTGGAAGGTCCCACTGGACCGGAAGGTCCGACAGGGTTACAGGGACCAGAGGGCCGTGCGGGTACCCGCACATATTGTCTTGATCTTAGTCGCCGTGGTTATGCTGGTAAGTCATTGCCGACTCTTGATTGCACAATGATGGGGGCACTGTTTCTGGAACATGGTGATGGGAAGCCAGGCTGCTGTAAACTATGGCAATGTGATGGTGCGCAGTTCCAGTGGATAACTCCAGATCCAGCTAATTATGCATTTTACAATGATGAAGGCCTGCAGATCTGGCTGGTGGAGGGTGGATCATGCACTCAACTCGTGGCAGAACTGGGTGATTTGGCGTTTGATAGTCGAACTGGGTCTGTTCTGGTTGGTAATGCAAAGGGGCAGTGGGTCGAGGGTGAATGCAATGTCAAGGGTCCTACAGGGGCAACTGGTCCCCAAGGGCTAACTGGAGAACAAGGAGAAATGGGAGTAACAGGGCCTCAGGGTTCATCTAATGGGGTAGTAACCGAGGCTTTATCGGGAAGTGATCTGGTGTTTACACTGAACGATCCAGGCAGTTTGACGAGTCATACCAATATGAGCCTGAATGGTTCATCGAGTGTGAGTGGAATGGTTCGTTGGTCCCCGGACGCATTGGACCCTCAACAGAGCTGTTTTGAAATCCAAGGGCAACTCTCAGCACTGCAATTTGCTGACATTGGCGCAGGGCAGACTGGTGATATGGTGAGCCCAGGCCAATCAGTGCGTGGAGTGATCACCATAGGGATTAGTAATCTACTGACCAACAAGGGGTTTCAGAACGGATTTGTGGGTATGGTGGGCAACAAGGCTCCTGTACTGGCACAGGTTCATCAGAGCGATGTTGATATAAACAGCGGCTTCAATGTGAACGTATTCGCAACACTGATCGATGATTCCTCGAACATTCGTTTTGTTATTGTGTTTTACAATAACAGCCAGAGTACTGTCCTGCTCTCTAGCTTTACACGCGAAATCTTTCTAAGCTTTAGCTTAACCGGCAAGGTGGTGTCCCTGTAGATTGATTACTGTACTGTCTCTATCAATCCATCAATGTGCTAATGAAAATTGATGCATATGCAATCTTGCATATGTATCAAGCAGATATATTTTTGACATTGCATACATACACATGGGAAAGAAGAGCAAGAAGCAGACTGATGTGAAGTCGTACAAGACTCCTGAACAAGAGGCCAAACGAGCACTTGTCAACATTTCCAACTATGGACTTGAGGTTTTCAGTCTGATTGTTGATCTCGATGCGAATGATTCGCATGTCCTGCCAACCTGTCTTCGTCTGATCGCTGAAAAGGCACCAGAGTGTTCGGTTCTACTGATTGCTGAAACAGCAGCCACCAAGGACCAACTGCCACTGCTTGCAATTGCAGCGCGGTCTGTAAACGATGAACTACAGCTCAAGGATTGGGTCCAGGCCGTGGTTGCCTCGATGGATGGTGTTAAAGAGGTTGGCACCATTCTAGATGAAGATGTGCACACATCTCAGCTGGTGGCGAGCGAACCTGGTGTCTCACTGCTTAAGGAGAAAGACAAGGCGCTGTCGGCCTCATTCCAGTGGCTCAAGAAGAATGGATTCAGTGCAGAATCGGAGTCTGATTCTGGAGAGGAATTCATGGCCTCGTTCCAGTTTGAGGATGAGTAAAATGTTGTCTATTGTTTGTAAGTAAGAAATGATGCGTTGCATTTGCAATGAGAACCAAAGCATCATATTGGATCATATCATATCAGTATTCACTGAACAAGCAGTCTGGCCCTAGCGGCGACGACTTCCCTTTGCATTGTTCTTTTTCTTCTGTTTTTGTTGCGACTGTTTCTGACGTTCCTGTGCCTCAAGCGCGTTCTCCTTTGCCTCGAAAGCTTCGCGCTCCTCTGGTGTCATTGCTGCGAGGAGGGCTGCACGCTTTTCGCTCGCCTTTAGTTCGCGTTGGCGCTTTTGCATCTCCATCGTAATTTTCTGTTGACGACGGTCAGCAAGTTTCTTAAGCATCGCCTTCTTGCGTCTCTCAGCATTAGAAAGGTTGGCATTCTGCATTTCATCACGCTTGCGTTCCTCGAAGTGACGGTTCTTGTCGCGGACATTGTCATGATACTTCTTCATGAGCTCGTTCAGCTGTGGCATCATGTACTCACTATCCTGGATCGCATCTGGATCAGGGTCCCATGGCAACCAGTAACCAACTGGGGCCACGAAGACGTGAACTGGTTCAACGAGCTTGCGCAACTCCTTGGCCTTGTTGTCAGCATCGCGGCGGTCATTGAACACACCGCGCACCTTAAGGCCACGAACACTGCACAGGTTGTCATGTTCAGCATCGAATTTCTTGTCTAACTCAACCGCGTTTTGTAGCTTGAAGATCTTGTACTTGTCATGAAGCTCATCATAATCCTCTGCATACAAGTGCATGCAGCGATTGGCAAATTCCTCCTCATCCGGAATTAGTTTCTTATAAGCTTCCTCAAGATGTTTCCCCACAAGACGCTCATTCTCATTGACAGATGCCTTATACTTGTCTACCTGAGGTTCGACTGTTTTGCGAAGTACGTGAGCGAGCTCCTTGACCATGTGGGTAGCCTGAGCCTTGAGAGTCTTGTTGACCTCATGGTATAGGAATTGATTGAAAAACTCCATCTCCCTCTGTTTAATCAGGGCTTCTGGGGAAACAAAACTGAGACAGACCCAATCCTGACCAGGAATGGGGGGGTCGACCTTAAGGTAATCGCGTTTTCCATCCTTCATTGGAAAATCATCCTCCTCAAAATGAGTCACACCTTTATTCTGTGGTGGTTGCATGTGTATTCAGTCTGACCCTACTTATAGATTATAGAGGTTTTGAAAATCGCTTTACAACGTATAACATATCATGGCGGGAAGCCCTTAAATTCTTTTTCTCCACAGAGAGTATAAGAATTCATTAATAAAATAAATGGATCAGGCTTACCTTATGGAACTCGTCAAGCGTGTCGTTAAATACCTCGTCGAAGGTTTCGCTGTTGCTCTTGCCGCTTATTACATCCCCCAGCGCACCATGCAACTTCAGGAGATCGCCATGATCGCTCTCACTGCTGCTGCCACTTTTGGTGTCCTTGATATGTATGCTCCAAGCATCGCTGCTGGTGCTCGCCAGGGTGCCGGTTTCGGTATTGGTGCCAACACTGTTGGTTTTGGTGTTCAGGCTTAATCAAGCAGATCAATCACAACCATATTCAAGCATTCTAAATTTGATAGCCAGACGATATAAGGACATCTGGCTATTACATATTTACAATCTGTGTTTGTGTTCATTGTTTATGGATGAATCCTCTGACACTCAACGTTATGAGGGCGGATTGCGCTCCAACAATCCATTGACTCAGGATATGTTCCCTGATCCAATGAATCTACAAATGCAAGTGATTGATTGGCACTGTGCTGATACCTGGGAACTGTCCTGCGAAAGGAATGGCGGAGATCCAGACAAGATCAGGAGTCAATATCGGTGGAAAAGGCCCGATTCCAGCCAAGGCGATTCCGATCAACCGAACGGGGGGAATGGGGATGAAGACAGTCTTGATCGCAGTGACAGTGAGAGCGACAGTGATGATAGTAGCGATAGTGGTGGTAGCGGCAGTGGCGATGAGGATGACACAAGCAGTGATGGAAGTAGCGAGAAAACTGATGAAGATGATACATACAATGAACAGTTTCTTGTCACTGCATTTGGTCTGACAGAGAAAGGTGACTCGGTCACACTCCAGATCGAGGGTTTCAAACCCTATTTTTATATCAAAGTGCCTGACAATTGGAGAAATAGTCATGTTGAAGTATTGATAGATAAGGTTAAGAAAAGGTTCTGGAAAGCAACTGCCAAGTTCGCACAGGGTCTATTTAAATGGCGACTAATTCAGGCTAAACCTTTCCGTGGATTCACTGGAAATGATTTGTTCAATTACGTGCGTCTGACCTTTCTCGATAAGGAGAGTTTCAATCAATGGGTGAGCAAGTTCCGCTATCCCCTGAAATTATGGGGTATCAATGGAGGTGAGCCCTACTCCTATGATCTATACGAGTCGAACATAAATCCAATGCTGAGATTGCTACACATTCAGGAGATCGCTCCGAGTGGTTGGATCCAGGTCCCATTTGATAAAGTCAAAGTCCTAAGGAAGGGGAATCCACTCCGTATATCCAGATCACAATTCGAAGCGAAGGCACATTATCGATCCGTAAGCCCTATAAAGGGAAAGAATGATGTTGCTCCAATGATCATTGCCTCCTATGATATAGAGGCTGATTCCAGTCATGGTGATTTCCCCATTGCACGCAAGGATTACCAAAAACTAGCACAGGATCTAGTCAATGAGTGGAACAGATTGTATGCTGCCAAAGACGAAATGGTGCGTAGTGCTCCCAGACAGGTTATCGAGAGGTGGCTCCTATTGTGCTTCAATCATCATCACTGGTCCTACAATATCAATCGCATTATCCCAGAGGATCGTAATTATATTGGATGGGAAAATGATCTGCCTGAGTTGATTGCCACAGTGATTGATGAGATATACAATATTGCACAGAGATTTTGTCAGAAAAATGTGGAATATGAGGCGTTCACACAGGACAGGAACCAGGCCCAGGCCCAGGACCGAGCCAGCGAGGATATCGAACTACAAATGTTGGAGGATCTGGAGGATCTCCAGGTTGAACTTACCGATATTTTTGAGTTTAATCTACCAGTGGTTGATCTGAACATAACTCCAAACTCTCACTATGGGCTGTTAGCAACACAGGTTCTCTCTGAGTTCAGCAAGCAATGGACCAGCAATAATCTCGCGGTGATCAGGGATCCAAAGGGTGCATTGACTTATATGATCCGTCTGGCGTTCGATGGTATATGGAATGCGCATGGCATTAGTCGGGTTTACAGCACAAAGATACCAGATAAGGAGCTTATATCCAATATGGTACCAGGTGTTGACAAGATTCTCCAAGCATGTCAGGATTGGCTACATCAGAAAGAAGTGAAGTCCAGGCGCAAAAAGCCAACAGCAAAGGGCAAGAAAAAGGAGAAGACGCCACAAGAGAATGCACTGCAGAATCGCACTCGTAATTACTATGTCGAACGCCTTAATCGCTTCCTGAAGAGGCACCTGCCTCCAGTTGATGGTGACCTATGTATCCAGATAGGTACAACGTTTCAGCGATATGGTGAGAAACATCCATACCTCAAACACATTATCACATTGGATACATGTGATCCCATCCAGAACAAAACCATCGTAAGTGACGAACATAAGGATATTACTTTTCCGGCTCGTGAACTGCTTTTAGGTCTCAAGGAGATTTATAAAGCTGTGAGTGGAGCTGGAGCAGGAGCTGGAACAGGAGCTGGAGCAGGAGCTGGCGATGGAGCTGGATTTACCTCACAGAGTGATCAGGATGCTCTGAGATTGTTGACCCAATTATCAGAAAAAGAAGGGGGGCTATCTGAAAAGGTGCTTGGTACGCTTGTCAAGGAAGAGAGGGGCATGTTGAACAATATGCTATTAACCTGGAATTGTGAACATCACCTTGCAGAGGAGGCGGGAACCACATCCGTCATTGTCGAGAGCTATGCAACTGAGGCAGAGGTTCTGCTAGCGTGGTTGCGACTGATACAGAGATCGGACCCAGATATCATCACTGGCTACAATATTTTCGGTTTCGATTTCAAGTTCATGTATGAAAGGGCACGAGCCCTTGGCATTCACAAAGAGTTTGGAGAGTTAGGTCGTATCAAAGGGGTCCGCCACAAATTGTATCGGCAAGAGCTCAGTAGCAGCGGTCTTGGTGAGAATATTTTGAACTACATCCCGATGTATGGTCGCGTTCTAATTGATATGTTCAAGGTTGTGCAGGCTAATCATAAACTCACCTCATACAAACTAGATAATGTATGTAAGAAGTTCTTATATAAGAGCAAGAATGACCTCCCTCCCAAAGATATCTTTATCTTACAGAAAGGATCCGCGGCGGATCGGCGTAGAATCGCTGAATATTGTCTGATTGATTGTGTGCTTGTTAATCGTCTGCTCACAAAGCTGGATATTATCACCAATCAGATCGGTATGAGTAATGTTTGTCAGGTTCCTTTAGTTTATCTTTTCCTCAGAGGTCAGGGCGTCAAAATCCAAAGTCTGGTTGCCATGCACTGCAGATTGGAGGGGTTCCTAATGCCTGTTCTACCCAGATCAGAGGATGAAGAGGGGTTTGAGGGTGCCATCGTATTGCCTCCCCATCCAGCGATCTATTTCGAACCAGTTGTGGTCAGTGACTTCAACAGTCTGTATCCTAGTTGTATGATCTCGGAGAATCTCTGTCACACCAGCGTGGTTCAAAAAGGAGGTAAGTATGACAATCTATCAGGTTTACAATATGTTGACATCATGTTTGATCGGTACAGGTACGAGACTGTCCCTGGTCGCAAAAAGAAAAACAAGGTCAAATGTGGTGTTGAGACGTGTCGTTTCGTACAATTACCAAATGGAGAGAAGAGCCTCCTGCCGCGCATTCTGCGCAATCTTCTGGCTGCACGCAAGAATACTAGGAAAGAGCAGAAAGCATTCGAAAAGGGTGGGTTTGAGTGGAAAGTAAAAGAGGGTCTGCAGCTTGCATACAAGATCACTGCGAATAGTTTGTATGGTCAGACTGGTGCTAGAACAAGTAAGATTTACAACAAGGTTATCGCCGCTTGTACAACTGCGACTGGTCGCAACCTGATCTATTTCACCAAGAAGTATTTCGAAACACACTATGATGGTGCAGTTACTGTTTACGGAGACACTGACTCAGTATTTGTCAAGTTTGTTTGCAAAGATCTGTGGGGTAGAAAGCTTTATGGATTAGATGCGATTTATAAATCAATCGAATTGAACATTGAAGGTTCCCTGGCAGTAAGTAGGTATTTAAAACCCCCACATAACCTCGAGTTTGAGAAAGCAATCTGGCCATTCATCCTGCAGAAGAAAAAGCGCTATCATGGTCACTACTATACTGTTTATGGTAGCCCCAAGTTCTATGCCAATAGCATGGGTATCGAGCTCAAGAGACGCGACAATGCTCCGATCGTCAAAAAGGTTCTTGGTGACACCATTGACATTATCATGATAGAGCATGACATTCTGAAAGCAATGAACCTGGCGCGAAAAATGGCATGCGATTTGTTGAATGGTGAGTTCGGACTGGAGGACTTTATTATTACCAAGAGTCTCAAGAGTTACTATAAAAATCCGATGCAGATGGCACACAATGTGTTAGCGATGCGTATTGCCAAGAGAGACCCAGGAAACAAGCCACAAGCGAACGATCGCATTCCATATGCGTATATTAAAATGCCAAAGGTGCCCAAAGGAACCAAGATATTACAAGGCAATCGTATTGAAACACCCCAATTCATTCGTGACAACGATCTGGGACTCGATTATAAGTTCTATCTGGAGAAGCAGATCATCAAGCCAGTGAGTCGCATTTTCGCTCTTGTAACAGATGACTTAGCGAGTCTCTTTTTTGATGCTATCCGCGATTATGACTATCGCATCAATGGTGTACAAAAAATCCTCTCATTCGAGGGTTATGAGGTCGCCTCCCTAGATAGGACAGCATATGCCAATCTCAACAATAGTATCCTCCAAAAAGTAGAGGATGAAAGCAGTGATGAGAGCAACGATGATGAAAGTGAGGAAGAGTGATGATCACAGATCCAATTATATTTTATATATATATATATAGCACACATCACACAGAGACATGCTACCATACTGGAATATGGTAGGCGGCGGTAACTGCACACTTTGCAGGTCACCTGGTACCAACAAGAGTACATGTCCACTTAACCCCAAAGCAAAGAGACCTAATCCAGCTAAGCACCCATTAGTAGGATCAGTACCAGGACCAGTACCAACCCCTGCACCTCCCAAGACGACACCTAAGCGTATCCCTGTGCCAGTCCCTCCCAAGACAACACCTAAGCGCATTCCCAGCTCTAAGCTCCCTAAATCCGCTCCAAAGCCAGCGGCGACTAAGGCGACTAAGGCATCCGTGTCCCGCGACTTCAAAGCGGATATTGAAAAGATCTTGCTGCAGGTCGCTCCAACAGTTGAGCTCAACGAAAGTGCAGTCGGGGCACTAAACTTTATTCTGAACGGGATCAACAACCAGATTCTTGCTCAAGGCATTGACAGCTATATTCAAGGCATGGGAGACCTTGGCAAATACATAAAGGTAGAGATCCAGAGAGCGACTGACCGCCCAGAGAATGTTGTTTTCTCATACAACAAGAATGCTGGAGCAGATGAGTTGAAGCGTACAGCTGCTCTCGAGTACATCACGGCCGAACTCTTGGAACTAACGGCGAATGTTGCACTTGACAATGACAGACATTGGGCCACCTCGGCTGATGTTGCTGATGCGATTGCAGGCGACGAAGAGTTCTCAAAAGTACTTCCGTCACTTATTGACAGTCTGGAGTACGTACTCATCCGTAAACTCCTTCTGAACAGCGATTATGAAATCGAAAAGCTTCTGGATTGGTTGAATGAAGATGTGATTGGTAGCCGAAAACCAGTCACCCTTAATACGGGTATATATGTCCATGCAGATGATGATACTTTTCCTGATGCCAAATGGCTCACCGATGCAAAAGCATATGATATTGATCTTCTGGTATTTGAGCCAAAACGGGGCAAGGCAATCACTGTCGACGATGTCATGATGGCTCTCAAACGTTTCGAAGCTCCATTTAGTCCCAATCGTGGCTATTTTTATGAGGGCTTAGACAAGGGAGGAAATCTGAACTGGGGTTCGTAATGGCCATGTTTTACTTGTTTACATCAGTGTATTTTGCAGATCCTGCAGAGTGGCGGAGGGTGACAGTATTTCTTTTTTTCCAATCATTTCCAACAGCTTTCTCGCTCATGATGTAGATGTCTCCATGATTCAAACTGAGCGTAAGAGTCTTTCCAAAACTCTTACTCTTGTACCACCACCTGTAACACAGGGGCAATGTTGCGCCTATTCTCAGGCCGATTACCTTCACTCGTTCGGTGTCACCATGCCAGCCAATTCCGGTCTTGGTAGGATCATAGTATAGGTTACCTTCGCAGATGAGGTTCGATGCCTTGGGTCCAACCAGATTACTGATGGTTGTGTGTGCTCCTGCAAGCTTGGGTACGCTGTTCCAACCGATGACCGTCCCTTGTTTGTTCGCATAGTCAGCTGAGCTCGCCTGCACATCATAAATCAGATTTCTGCGCGCGTGCTTGTTCAGCACCTTCTTGCGTCTGGAATCCCAATACTTACTATCCCAGGACAGGGCATTCTGTTCTGTGAATATATCATCTGCAGCTTTTGTATCCAAAAATCCGGAAATGACTGCCAGATACGCATCTTCTGGTGGTGGTGCTCCGGCAGGCAGCCCTGAGCCTCCTGATCCAGCAGCATAGAGACTGTTCAGGTGATGTATCTGACACCTAACGCCGGACAGAGAAGCACATTGAGATTGGATTCTTTGCATATCTTGTAAAGTGAATCCCTGGCCAGCTTGGGCTCGGGTCCCAACTGTTGCCATGCCAACATGATTCTCTCCTGAATCGCCCATTGTGAAAGTCATTGTGCACGAGTATCTGGAGTATCTGGACTGGAGCGATGGCACAGGAATTCGTGGCACAGGAAGTACAACTGGTGGAACAGAAGGAATCTGTGCCGCTGGCACAGGAACCTGAACAGAAGGAATCTTACTGGTCATTGATATTTTGGTATATGGAGTGGAAAATCCAGAGATCATATCATTTTTTCAGGCGCATTGGTTCACGAAATATAATATTCGGTATTGTACAGCATGACAACAACCAGGGCCACAGCCAAGGGTAGGTTAGCCCTGGGGAAGCCCAAAATAGCGAATGGGAGGCGCAAAATAGGTTCCACGCGACCTAAACTCAAGCCCGAGTCTGAATCTAAAAGGAAGTCTAAAACAGAGCCTGTGCCATCATCTAAGACTGAGCCCAACAAGCCCCGAACCATAATGACTATCACGACAAGGTCAGTACCGTCAGTACCAAAGGGTAAACAGAAAAGATTTTACTTGCTAGACAAGTGTTACTACTCCCACCTCGATTTTCCGACATATCAGAAAAAAGTCAATGAGCTTGGTTGGTATCAGACTACAGATGTAAAAAAAGCAGATATGGTCATCAGCAGCTACTGGAAACATCTCCTGAAATATTCCATGATGAAAAACAAGAAGTTGCTGCTGTGGACACATGAACCTTACCATGATTGGCACAATAGATTGATCGAACCTATTGGAAATGGCAATCAGAAAGTACATGTGTTGAATGTTTATACACCAGCACCTAACAAGGTTTTTAACGACAATTATCGTTACTTTCGCTGGGGATCCAGAGATCAGATGCTGCTTTTGAGTCCAATCAAAAAAGCCGGGTACAAGTACTCTGATCCAGCAGTGTTTGCAAAGAACAAGCTCCCTCTACTGGCACTATCAACCAAGTATGCCCCTGCATATTATCAAGGGAATAAGGCTACTCTGTTGCCTGTGCGGTACGAAATCATAGAATGGGGCCTTAAAAATAACAAGGCTCGGGTCTGGGGACGTAACTGGGATAAGGCAGTTGTGTCTGGTAATTCACGAGGCGATGGTAATCGTGAACAAAGCAAAGCTGAGATCCTCGGTAATGGATACTTTAATATAGCACTTGAGAACACTTCTGCCCCTCACTATGTCAGTGAAAAGATCTGGGAGGCGATTGTGAGCTACTGTCTGCCTATTTACTGGAGTAATGCTACCATATATGAGGCTGGTTGCATGCCTCAGAACAGTTTCATTGATGCACGTTTGGTGTATCAGAAATATGGACGTGCGAAAGGAGCAAAGAAGATATATGAAATAATTTCCCAGATGAGTCATGCAGAATATATAGAGAGGATGAATCGCTGTATTATAGCATTCAACTCAATCGCTCGTCGGAATGTAAATAGAGGCCTGCTAACTGGAGCCAAGAACCATCAGTTGCATATAGTCGACTACTCTCGTAATTGGGCATCTTTCAGGCGCCATTTTCGTTGATGGGTGCGAGTGCGTTTGTTTCCTCATTTTTTAAACTGTATAGATAGTAGAAGCCCTGGTAGTTTAGTGGCAAAACACGATCCTTCCAAGTTCGAGCCCCGGTTTCGATTACCGGCCAGGGTATAGTCATTGTCCAGAATGGATGAGAATGTATCGACACATATTCTCATTCTGATGGTAGAACATATACATTCCAGCCATGAGAATACTGAATGTCACTAGGAACAGTGAGAAAAAATACAGCACAAAAAACATCTGGAGAATGATGTCAACTTCATCAAACCGTGGCCTGTTTCTGGTTGCATCGATGGGGGAGTACATGATAGTTTACTGTTTTTGTAATCGTCATATATCGTGTCAATTTTTACCCTCACAAGGACGACTCCATCTCATCGAGCCGTTAACTTCGATTGGATCAAAGAGGGCTGATCTGTATTACTGTACATTACATAGTTGGGGAACTCCGGCTCGAAGAGCCGTAAACTCCGATCTCATCGGAGGAACTCAATCTTACACTCATACAGTGCGCAGATCATGTGCATCAGCGATCTCTTGTCTGCAGTATGGACAGATACGACTCACTTTCAACCATTCATCAATACAGGCACAGTGAAAGAAATGTCCGCATCCAAGCTTGCGGATTTCATCCTCAACCTCATAATCCTCCATACAGATACTACAGCTGGGAGCAGCATCCAACATTTCTTTCGCAATATCTGCAATACGCTCTATACTGGTCTTCTCTTTGATGATGTTGCTATCTGCTGCTCTTGCACCAGCCTGATTCATCTGTTGTTGGGTTCTGTTGCGGTACACAACATACAACAATATGCCAAAAAACAGCGTGATCCCCAATGCAGAGAAAAAGTAAAACATCTTCCAATAGAGGTATACCTCTAGCAAGCTTCTTGTGATGCTGCTCACATCACGAGACACTTCATCCAAACAGGCCCATAAATAGATCCATAGTACATTCTCCCCAAACCATGTCAATGTTCTCAGGGTGTAGTAGATACGTCGCCGCCTTGTACCAGCGAGCAGTCGTGGCCAGTGATTCCTTCCCAGATATGACCACAGCCGATTCACCACTTTGAACCCAATTACATTTGCAAACGCGATGGAAAATCCAAATAGTGGATATGGTTTGTTGAGTCGCGATGATTCAATGAGAAACTGGCCTGCCATCACTATGTAAAGAATCAGTATGGGAGCAGATATCACTCTGTATATTTGGGCAATACTGACCCCTGTGTCTGAGTCCTCATGGACCTGTTCTTCATTCAGGCCCTCATAGACCTGTTCTTCATGCAGGACCTCATGGACCTGTTCTTCATTCAGGCCCTCATGGACCTGTTCATTCTGAACCTGGTCTCCCACTGCAGGTGCAGGATCAGGTCGGTCAGGATTACTGTCACTCATTACCTATTTTCTCCCCGAATTGTTTAGGGTTTCCACCTTGCATCATTTTTTGTATGTACCTCCTTGCAAAATTGAAGCAATCGCATCAGGCCAATGGCCTCAATGAAAAGAAAGCAAATGGATTACTCTAATCTCAAAAAGATCAGAACCAACCCTCTATCTGAGCTGATGTTCGGTGGTGTTGGTGGTGCGTTTGGTACGATCTGTTGCTATGGTCCGGATACGATCAAAACACGTATCCAGGCTGTACCTGATTATGGAGTGCTCAAGGATCTCAAGGAGGCTCGCCCCAGGGCATTTGTCAGGGATTTGTACCGAGGCATTGCATCCCCTCTGATCAGCGTGGCGATGGAAAAATCAGCTCTTTTCTATGTCAATGAGGTATTGAAGGAGAATACTGAGATGAGTTCGGTTCAGCGTGGTCTGGTCTCAGGTATTGCAACCACATTGATCGTTACGCCGCCGGAGCGTGTCAAGATTCGCGCCCAGACAACCCGTTCTACGACTCTACAATCCTTCATGAACATCATGAGAAAGGATGGTATTCTTTCATTGTATCGTGGATGGTCAACTACATTGTTCCGAGAGGTCCCAGGCTATGGTATTTACATCTCGGTATATGATCAGTTGAATGAGCGCTATCCGGTTTACAATCCACTCAAATCAATGGGTGTTGGTGCGATGAGTGGAATGACTGCATGGGCCTTCATGTACCCGAGCGATCCTATCAAAACTATCATGCAGAATGAGAACATCGGCGCGAGCAATGCTATTCAGCAGATTTATAAGAATTTCGGTCTGCGAGGCTTCTACAAAGGCTATTCATGGGCTCTGCTCCGAGCTGGAATACTCCATTGTGGAGTCATTTTCGCATATGATACTAGCAAACATCTGTTCTCAAAAATGGTGTGATGCAGAGCTATTTTTAATCCTCCAAAATGTTTGTGAATTTTCGCGTCTCAGTTACTGTAATTGCGACATTATTAGTTAAGTCTAAGGCACCAAAGTCTTCTGAGTCAGGAGCTATTAATCTGCCTCTTATACAGGCACTATTGCTGCAGCGTGCACTTTTTTCTGAGAATCTTTGGATCCAAAAATTATTTTTAATCCTCCAAAATGTTTGTGAATTTTCGCGTCTCAGTTACTGTAATTGCGACATTATT
>Ga0180432_10003081_pt1 | contig 24191 bp, 22 predicted proteins | sample SS_ome_10_FD_132414 | JGI IMG/M metagenome (GOLD analysis project Ga0180432, IMG submission 132414) | Hypersaline lake sediment archaeal communities from the Salton Sea, California, USA - SS_1_MS_2 metaG | ecosystem: Environmental > Aquatic > Non-marine Saline and Alkaline > Hypersaline >... | reverse complement strand
GTGTACGGGGTCATGGTCGCGGGCGGCAGCCCCACCATATACGACAACGGCCTCATCGAGGGCGGGCAGACCGAGGGCGACACCCTCGGCGTTTATGCGTCCGGTCAGAGCGTGCCCCGTATATACCGAAACACCATTATCGGCGGCGCGGACACGTCCGGGACGTACGATAACTTCGGCGTCAGGTACGACAATACGGACTTTCCGGCGGAGGCGTGCGGGCTTTTCAACAACTTCATCGTGGGAGGAAGGCAGACCACGCATTTTCTCTGCAATTCATACGGCGTTTATATCAGGAACACGCACGTAAACCTGCTGAACAACACCATAGACGGGGGCGGGGACGTTCCGGCGAACGGGAATACCTACGGCGTGTACGCTGACGACGATACGGGAGGGTGGGACACGGAGGTCCTGCTGGTCAACAACTACATCCTGGCTGGGAACAGCGGCGCAGCAGCGTACGGTGTTTACCTCAATGATTTAAACGGAGAACTGAGCTGCGCCATCTTCTATAACGTGTTCAACAGCGATAATATTCATCACTATGCCGGATCAGGAGGCGGTGACGCGAATACTTTGGTTAACCTGAATGGTGCATTCGGAGCTGCAATATGTGAACCCGACCCCGGGGGCAACAACGAGGACACGAACGCACCCTCAGGCGGGATATTCACGAACTGGGCGGGCGGCGACTACACCATTACGCCGAGGCCCTACCCGTGGGTTACAGACCTGGGCTACGACGGCGGCCTCATGGCTTTCGGCTCCGATCCCGTCTTCCTCTATAATGAGGAGGGGGCCGGTTTGGACCGGGAAAAAGAGGCCAGACCCGCCCTGCACTGGCAGTACGACCTCGGGGCGGACGAGCTCTACTGATATACGGATAAATAAATGATAGAGACCGAGATAAAGATACCGGTCCGGGACCTCGGGGAGCTCAGTAAAAGGCTCCGTGGTCTCGGCGCTGACAGAACGGCCCGCGGTTTCGAGGACAATGTCGTATTCGACGACGAGGCGGGCTCCCTTGCCAAAAACGGCAGGCTGCTCAGGCTCAGAAAGAGCGAAAAAATCACCATAACCTTTAAAAAACCGGTGAGCAGGGAAACGTTCAAGGTCATGGAGGAGCACGAGATCGAGGTCTCCGACTTCGAGGAGGCGCTCAAGATACTCGAGGGGCTCGGTTACAGAAGGGCCTTCAGGTACCAGAAGAACAGGGAGGTCTGGAAGCTGAAGGACCTCGAGGTAATGCTCGACGAAACTCCGATAGGCGACATCATTGAACTTGAGGGTGAAAAGAGCGCTATCGAGGAAGGGGCACGGATGCTCGGTCTGAACCTCGAGAACGGCAACTCGAAGAACTACCGGGAGCTCTACCTGGATTACTGCAGCGCGCGGAACATACCTCCCGCCGACATGGTGTTCGAATAAAGCGACACCGCGCACACATGATGACACATGGTTGGGGGTATTACGGGAGCTTATCCGGCCACTGGATAGAGCCGCAGGAATTGCAGAACCTGCTCTTTCGGAGCCGCGCCGATAAGCCGGTCGACTTCCTTTCCGTCTCTGAACAGTATGAGTGTGGGTATTCCCTGTATCTTGTACTTCAGGGAGAGGCCGGGGTTGTCGTCGGAGTTGATCTTCACCACCTTGACGCGCCCGCTGTATTCTCGTGCAATCTCCTCGAGCACGGGCCCCATCATCCTGCAGGGACCGCACCAGGGGGCCCAGAAGTCAACAACCGTGGGAAGGGTTTCCTCCATGACTTCCTTTCCCATATCGACCTCGGAAATGCTCACCGCTCCGTCCGGATAGGAAAGCGTTTCACCGCATTTACCGCATTTGGGATTGGAGGACAGCTTGCTGATCAGCACCCTGTTTTTAGCGCCGCATTTACTGCAACGTAGAATGGTTTCGCCGTTCATGTACCCGTCTCATCGCGTGATGTAAGGCTAAGGTACCATCTTTTTTACGCGTCGAATAGTTCTTTATTACGTATGCCAAACCGGCGAGCACCGACTATTAAGAGTAAATTGACACCCCCGGATGAAGATTATATATTTGAGTAAAAATCGATGGTCACCGCATGCTACAGAAATTTTCCCGTACAATCGTACGTTTCCGCATACCCATAATCGTATCGGTCATTGCGCTCACCCTTTTCTTTCTGTACTTCGCGGGAAAGGTGAGGCTCTCCTCCGACCTCATGGGTCTCGCTCCTGAAAACAACCCGCAGCTGATCGCGCTCAATCGAACGCTGGAGAAGTTCGGGTCATCGACCTTTGTCATGATAAGCGTCAAATCCGACGACGTTTATTCCATATCCACCCTTACGAAGATAAAGAACATATCCGACAGCGTGCGGGAGCTTCCCGAGGTGGAGGAGGTGATCGATCCGCTCAATGCCACGGTTTTCAAGTACATCTTCGGCATGGTGGTGGTAAAACAGTCCTTCCCGGGCGGTAAGATACCGCAGTCGCGCGAGAAGATCGAGAGGCTCAAGCAGGAGATGCTCTCAGAGCCCATACTGAAAAACGTCATTGTATCCGAAAACGGAGAAGCACTCGCCATTTACATGAAGCTGAGAAACGACATGTCCCACGAGCACGTCAGGGACAAGCTCCTTGATATCGTCGATCCCTTCAGGGGGCCCGAGGAGTTCTATATCTCGGGCGGCCCGATCATCGAGAGCTGGGTCAAGGATTACCTGAGCAGGGACATAATCCGGCTCGCCCTTCCCATCATCGCGCTCGTAATCGTCGTCCTGTTCATCAACTTCAAATCCGCCCGGGGCGTGATCCTTTCCCTCACCATCATGATCACCTCCATCATATGGACGCTGGGGCTCATGGGGCTGTTCGGTAAAACCATAAACATGGTGGGCGTCATGCTGCCGACCCTCATTCTCGTCATATCCTCCTCGTATTCCATACACTTCCTCAACCAGTACTACCGGGATATATTCACGGACACCCACAGGAAGAGGAACGTCGAGCGTTCCATAAGGAACATTGGCAGGACCATATTACTGGCCGCGCTGACCACGATCGCCGGTTTCGCCGCACTGACCATAAACCGGATCAAGCCCATGCGCGAGCTCGGTATTTTCGTTCTCATCGGCGTATTTGTCTCCATGCTGCTGAGCCTCACCTTTCTGCCGAGCCTCCTATGCATACTGAAAAGACCGAAACAGAAAACCTACGCCGTCTCATCAAAAAGCCGCATGACGGGTTTCTTCAACGGTCTCAGCGACCGGATCTTCCATCGATGGCGTTTCATACTCATCATAGCGGTAGGGATCGGGGTCTGGGCCGCGGTCGGAATACCGGGTATTGAGGTCGATACGAGCTGGCAGAGATTCTTCAAAAAAAACTCGGACATTCTCCGGAGCCAGCGGTTCATCAAATCCAACTTCGCGGGCGTCTCCTCTATAAATATCAGTTTCTCGTTGAAAGAAACGGCGGACGAAGCAGGGGGATTCGATTTCAGGTCACTGGAAGCGCTCGAGTACATAGACACCGTGGAACAGTGGATTCGAAACCAGGACGTGCTCGGTCCCACGCAGTCGCTCGCGGGTTACGTCAAGCGTGCAAACCAGCTCATAAACGGCAACAACCCGGAATCCTATATCCTGCCCTCCAGCAACGCGGAGCTTCTCCAGATCTTTCTCATGTTCAAGATGTCGAAGCTCACGGAGAGCCTGAGCAACGTGGTCACCGGTGATTTTCGCAACGCGAACATCGTCGTAAGGACCACCGGGGTGAAGAACCAGACCGTGACACTGCCGGAGTTCAGGGAGTTTCTCGGCAACTTCTACGATTTCCTGGAATCCAATCAGCACGACAGAATCACGGCCACCATATCGGGCATAGACCTCATCTACGTCTCGCTCATAGACTACCTCGTACGGTCCCAGCTCGTCAGCATCGCAATCTCCGTCATTATCGTTTTCTTCATCATATCGTACACCTTCAGGTCTTTCGTTTTCGGGTTCTACGGCCTTATCCCCATCATATTCGGACTGTGCCTCAATTTCGGGGCCATGAGCTGGTTCAATATTCCACTCGATTTTATCACGTCCATGATTGCGAGCATCGCGGTGGGACTGGGTGTGGACAACAGCATTCATTACCTCATACGGTTCTCGAGGACGAAGCACGGCCTCTCCCTCGATGAACGCGTCAAGACCGCGCTCACCCACTCGGGTATCCCGATTTTCTTCACGTCCTTCACGCTCATAGCCGGTTTCTCCGTCCTCCTCTTCTCGAGCTTCAAACCCATACTCTACTTCGGTCTTCTCATCGCCGTTACCATGTTCGGCTGTTTCATCGGTGTCATTTTCATTCTCCCCGCCTTCATCTACTGGGTGAAACCCAGTGCAATCATCAACGCGCGGGTGAAGTAGGGCTGCAGCCGGGGGCTCGAAAACCGTAGAACGATCGAGGAATAGAGTATCGGAAAGAAGGTACCTGCGGGATAAAAAAACCGGAAAAGTCTGAGGACGTCACCTTGTACTCGGGAAACCCCGGATTTCACCTCAAAGATCCGGCGGCTCTTCGCCCGAATTCACTTCGCCCTGACTCCGGAGCAGGGTATCGAGATGCTCTCGAATGTCATCGTTGTCGGGGGCCATTTTCAGCGCTTTCTTCAGGTAGCCCCTGGCCGTCGACACGTCCCCGAGCTTGAAATAAACCCAGCCCAGGGAATCCAGGTACGCGGGGTTGTCCTTGTCGAGCGATACCGCTTTTTTACACTCCTTCAGGGCTTCGTCGAGATTGAGGTTGGACTCTGCGAATATGTATCCCAGTGAATTGTGGGCGTTCGCGTTCTTAGGGTCGATCTCTACGGCATGATAGAGGTTCATGACCGCCTCTTTGAAATCACCCTGCCTGTCCATAATGTAGCCGATTGCCGCGTAGGCCTGCGCGTTCTCAACACCCTCTTCGAGTACGCGGTGAAAAACGGAGAGCGCCTTTTCATACTCCTCCCGGATGGTATAGATGTAGCCGAGTATCATCTGGGTGTGGAGCTTGTGCAGGTAGGCGAGGTCGGAGTCGAGTATCTTCTCGAACCGTTCCCCGGCAATTGCATACCGCCCCATGCGGGCGTATATGATACCGAGGTAGTAGTGTATTTCCGGATTATCCCCGTCAAGCTCCTCGGCTTCGAGGAAATCCCCGAGAGCGATCTCGATGTCCTGCTCCCCGAGGTGTTTCTTTCCGCTCTTGAGGAGCTGTTCTATCGTTTTCTGCTTCATATCCCGGCGTATTAGGGGGAGTCCAGCTCCCATGCTAGAAGTGTATCGATATAATCGGCCGCCGTAATATCAACATGCAGCGGCGTCACTGAAACCTTTCCGTCATGTACGGCCTTGACGTCCGTACCCTCATCGAGGACGTCGTAATCGTGGGCCCCGTCAATCCAGTAATACCTGTTGTTCTTCGGGTCCCTTCGCTCGATGAGCTTGTCCTTGTAGCAGCGCTTCCCGAGCCTCGTCACGGAAACGCCCTTCACATCCCCTACTTTGAGATTCGGTACATTCAGATTAATTATTATACTCCTGTCGTGTGAAAATGTCTCGATTTTATTCAGCACCTTGTGGGCGAAATGAGCCGCGGTCTCGTAGTATATCGTTTCACCCTCGTTGTCGATGGAAACCGCTATCGAGGGGATGCCGAAAGAGGCCGCGTGTATTGCGGCTGAAACCGTTCCCGAGTAGAAGACGTCGGTACCGAGGTTGAGACCGATGTTGACGCCCGTCAGAACACAGTCGACGTGGTTCTCAACGAGCCCTAAAAGCGCGACGTGCACCGCGTCAACGGGCGTGCCGTCGAGCGCATAGACGCTCCCCTCTTCCACGACCTTGAGGCGAATGGGATCGTGGAGTGATATGGAATGGCTCGTCGCGCTCCGTTCCCGGTCCGGTGCTACCATGAAGACGCGGTAATCCCGTTCGAAATGCTCTTTCAGCGCCCACAACCCCGGGCTCTGAACACCGTCGTCGTTGGAAATAAGGAGATTTTTCATGGTTTCGTGTTTCCGCTTCTCCGGGAAAATAAATCAGATGTTCGGGGTTTCCAGATCCCCGAGCATTTTATCGAAGGAGAAATCAACCTCCTGGAAATTCTTCCTGAACTTGTTTACCTCCGTCCGGACCTCCTTGCCCTCCACTATGCACTCGCGAATGAGCGCCGCTACCCGCTCCATGTCGTTTTCCTTCATACCCATGCGGGTCATCTCCTGCACGCCTATTCTGACTCCGTCCGGGTTGGTCACGTTTCGCAGGGCCTCATAGGGCAGAATATTCATATTGAGAATGACATCGTTCTCCTTGAGCAGGTTCGCGACCATCTTTCCGCCTCCGTGCTCCCGCACGTTGACCGCTATCTGATGGGACTCGGTAAAACCGTGCTCCTCAGCGAGAACATCGAATCCCTCCTTCTTCATGGCCCGCCCGAGCGCTTTCGCGTTCTTGACCACCTGCACGCCGTAGGGCTTGCCGAAACTGATCATTTCCTGCGTCGCGACCGCGAGCCCGACGAGGGTATCGAGATGATGATTGCTCGACGATCCCGGGAAAGCGCCCTTGTCCACCTTCTGCCACTCACCCTGCCCCATATTGCTGAGAATGATACCGCGCTGTGTGCCGAAATAAGTCTTGTGCGTGGAGCCCGTGACGATGAAGGCCCCCTCGCCGAGCGGGTCCTGGAACCTGCCTCCGGCTATGAGCCCGAGTACATGGGCCGCGTCGTACACGATCGTTACCTTGTACTCCCGGCATATGTCGAGGAATGCTTCCACGGGCTCCGGAAAGAGGAAGAGGCTCTTTCCAAATATGAGCATACGGGGCCTGCACACGTGAATGAGGTCTTTCGCCTTCTGAACATCGATATGAAAACCGTCGGCTGAGAGGGGAAAATCGATGACATTTCTCGTGAACTTTCCGACCGAGCCGGCGAGATGATGGCTGATATGCCCGCCGCCCGGCGTGGAATTCACCATGACGATGTCGCCCTGACTGATAAAGGATGAAAATACCGCCTCGTTCGCGTTGGTGCCGCTTATGGGTCTCACGTCGGCGTGCGCGCAGCGGAAGAGAGTCTGGATGTCGTTTCTCAAGTCGCTTTCGATCTTGTCGATGAACTCCGTTCCCTGGTAGTACCGCTCCCCCGGATGTCCCTCCGCGTAACGGTGCACGAAATCCGAGCCCGAGAGCTTTCGTACCGTTTTTGAGAGCACATTCTCGCTGGCAATGAGATTGATCGTGCCCATTCTCCACTCGTTCTGCCGTCTCACGTAATCGTAGATATTCTTCACGTACTTTTCGAGCATGTCGGCACATCCTGTAGACAAGATAAGAAAAGCACCCCGTAATCCGGGGTGCTCAAAAGATACTATCATATTGAACCGCCTGCAAACAATTACCGCCCGCGGTCCAATTATGGGGACAGGTACCTTAATTAAACAGTCGGATAATTAAATATTTAATCCTCATGATTTCTTATTACTCAGGGACATGAGGTACTTAAATAAATAACATGTCCCTTTAATTCCCCTTAATGCTATTCCTCGATGGATACGCTCATGCTCGCATCCGGCGGAGCGGTGTCGATTGAGAAGCTCAGCTCCACGGGCGAAGATTCATTGCCCGTATTGTCGACCGCCTTCGCCTTTATGGTGTGAAAGCCCGAATACTGGATACGGAAAGGGGCTGAATAGGCGACATAGTCGCTTCCATCGAGAGAGAGATAGATGATTCTCGTGCCGGATATCTCGTCGGACGCGCTGATAATGAATTCGTTTTCCCGGTTCGTGTAGTTGTTACCCCCGGAAACGACCATGGGCTCACGCGTCCTCACCCGAACGGTCGGCGGGGTGTTGTCGACATACCCCTGCATCTTGAAGGTAGGAGTCCTGTTTCCCACATTGTCGACCGCGTACAATTCCACCGTGTGGCTTCCCTCGCTGCTGATAAACACCGGCTCCCGGTATTCAGTGAATCCCGCGTTATCGATGTTCACATACACCGCGTCGACCCCGGAGAGCTTGTCCTCAGCCCAGAGCACCACGGCGCTTGAACCCGTTATGTAATAGGTCCCGTCCTCCATGTAAAAGGGACCGTCCACGGACGCCAGCCCCTCGGGCGGGGTGCCGTCAACGATAACGGGGTAAATCTTTTCGGTGCTGATATTGTTCGTCTTGTCAATAGCCCTGAACACGATGATGTGCCTGCCCTCCGTTGAAATGTTCAGCGGACCGTCATACTCCCTGAGCGCCGAACCGTCAATACTGTACTGAACTTCCATGAGAGACGATCCATCATCGTCCGCCGTAAGAACGAATGCGGCGTTGGGCGGAACGAAATCGATATTGCCGTCGTTGTATATCCTGTACTCATCCCCGAAAGCAATAAATGTGGAAAATAAAAAGATCACAGTACTTAAAACGATTATATGCCGTTTCATCCCCAATACTCCCTCGAGTTTTTACACAGTTTACTCCATACCGTTTGAATGTCAATAAAAAACGACGTGTTATCCAAACAGGTTGTCATACCTTTACCCGTTTATTAATATAACACTTACCCGAAACGGAGGTTCTCTATGGGAATGACCATGACGGAAAAGATACTCGCGGCTCACTGCGACCGCGATAAAATTTCCCCCGGCGAACTGATCGAAGCATCCGTCGATATGGCGCTTGCCAACGATATAACGGCGCCCATTGCAATCAGCGAGTTCAAGAAACTCGGTATCGACCATGTCTGGGACACGGGGAGAATAGCGCTTGTCCCGGACCATTTCACGCCCAACAGGGACATCAAGTCGGCCGAACAGGCGCGGTTCGTACGCGAGTTCGCAACTTCCATGTCCATCGTCAACTACTTCGAAATCGGGGAAATGGGTATCGAGCACGCGCTCCTTCCCGAAAAGGGACTCGTACTCCCCGGAGATGTCGTTGTGGGCGCGGATTCGCACACCTGTACGTACGGAGCCCTCGGCGCGTTCTCAACGGGCGTGGGCAGTACGGACCTCGCCTGTGCCATGGCAACGGGAACCGCATGGTTCAAGGTACCCGAATCCATGCGTTTCGTACTCGAGGGGAAACCGTCGAAATGGGTCATGGGAAAGGACGTCATACTGAAAATAATCGGCGATATCGGGGTCGACGGCGCCCGCTATAAATCCATGGAATTCACGGGGGGCGGCATAGCCGAGCTCTCCATTGACAACCGTTTTACCATCGCGAATATGGCCATTGAAGCCGGGGCCAAGAACGGTATATTTCCCGTTGACGAAAAGACGGTCGCGTACGTGGAGGAAAGCTCCAAAGAGAAACGGCGCGAGCCGGGCTACACCGTGTACGAGCCGGACAACGACGCCCGGTACTCGGCGGTAATAGAGTACCGGCTGGACGATATCGAGCCGCAGGTCGCTCTTCCGCACCTTCCCGAAAACACGGTAAACATATCCGATATAGAAGATATAACCATCGACCAGGTCGTGATCGGGTCCTGTACCAACGGGAGGATCGAGGACATCCGGACCGCGGCCCGGATACTCGAGGGGAAAAAGGTACGAAAGGGAATCAGACTGCTCGTCTTTCCGGCCACGCAGAAGATATACCTGCAGGCCCTCCGCGAAGGTTTGATTGAAATTTTTATCGAAGCGGGAGGAGCGGTGTCCACGCCCACATGCGGTCCCTGCCTCGGAGGACACATGGGCATACTTGCGCGGGGCGAGCGCGCCGTCTCAACCACGAACAGGAATTTCATCGGCAGGATGGGTCACAAGGAGAGCGAGGTATACCTCGCCTCGCCGGCCGTTGCCGCGGCGTCAGCGGTGGCCGGCAAAATCGCGTCACCCGATTCCGTAATGGACTGAAACCGTGCCGCTTTTATACACGGATATCCGGGAACGTTTAACGGACTTGCATCGTACTGCCGGCACGGGTTATATAAACGGCGCCGTCGCCGGAACCAGGAGGACTCTTCATGGCTGAGAAAGATTTCGTTTTCAAGGGAAAGGCCCACCTTTTCGGCGACAACGTGGATACGGACTGTATCATCCCGGCGCGCTACCTCGATACGGTCGATCCCGACGAGCTCGCGTCGCACTGCATGGAAGACCTCGACCAGGACTTTCTGAAAAAACTCAGCAGGGGCGATATCGTCGTTGCCGGAGAAAACTTCGGATGCGGCTCTTCGCGCGAGCACGCTCCCCTGGCGATCAAGGCGAGCGGCGTCTCGTGCGTAATCGCCTCTTCATTCGCCAGGATATTTTTCAGAAACGCGATAAATATCGGGCTCCCCATTCTCGAGGTGGAGGATGCCCCGAAGCATATCAAATCCGGCGACACGGTCGAGGTTGATCTCGGCACCGGAATCGTGATAAACGAAACATCGGGTTCCCGGTTCACGGCCGCTCCTTTCCCCCCCTTCATGCAGGATATCATCAACGCGGGCGGGCTTATCAACCGCGTGAAACGGAAATTGAGCGGCTGACCGTGCGGCCAGCCGGGCGATTGCCCTATCGGTCAAAGCGATTGATCTTACGATCAATCGGGATAATTACACAACGGGAGGCGTTATGCGTACGTATAAAATTGCGGTTATTCCCGGCGACGGGACCGGCCCGGAGGTCGTGCGGGAAGGCATAAAGGCTCTGAAGAGGGTCGGAGAGGTCTTCGCTATTGATTTCGAGTTCGAGGAATTCGACTTCGGAGGCGAAAGGTACCTCAAAACGGGAGACATCCTGTCGGACCGCGATATCGAGAACCTGAGGTCCTTTCATGCCATATATCTCGGCGCGATCGGCCACCCCGATGTCAAACCGGGAATCCTCGAAAAGGGCATTCTCCTGAAGCTCCGCTTCTCCCTCGACCAGTACATCAACCTGCGTCCCATCAAGCTCTACCCCAATGTAGAGACGCCGCTCGCCGGAAAGACCCCGGAGGACATCGATTTCGTCGTGGTGCGCGAGAATACCGAGGGGCTCTACACGGGCTCGGGCGGATTCCTGAAAAAGGGAACGCCGGACGAGGTCGCCATACAGGAGATGATCAACACGAGAAAGGGCGTCGAGCGCTGCATCCGGTACGGGTTCGAATACGCGCGTAAGCGGAAAAGAAAAAAGCTCACGCTCTGCGCGAAGACGAACGTTCTCACCTATGCCCACGATCTCTGGAACCGCGCTTTCGAGGAGGTGGCCGCCGAGTACGAGGACGTTGCGGCGGACTACGCCCACGTGGACGCCATTACCATGTGGATGGTCAAGAACCCGGAGTGGTTCGACGTCATTGTAACGACCAATATGTTCGGCGACATCATAACCGACCTCGGCGCCATGATACAGGGCGGCATGGGAATCGCGGCCGGGGGAAATATCAATCCGGAAGGGGTCTCCATGTTCGAACCCATAGGCGGTTCGGCACCGAAATACACGGGAAAGAACATGATAAATCCCGTTGCCGCAGTTTCAGCCGCACAGATGATGCTCGACTTTCTCCAGGAGGAAGAGGCCTCACGCGCGCTCGAAAAGGCAATCGTGTCGACCCTCGGAAAGCTGAAAAGCATGTCCGCAGGACGTATGGGCTATACCACATCCGAGGTCGGCGATCTTATCGCCGAAGCCGTAAGATAAATAATCCCGAACACGGAAAAATGACGTATATTTATCATATAATAATACCAGCTTATATTAAGGGGGGTTGCCGTGCCTGATATTTTCGAAAACCTCTACAAGGCGAGCAAAGGGCTCACGAGACTGAAAAAAGAAGATATCGAGAACGTCTTCAACGAGCTCAAGAACCGCGGTGAAGTCGAGGAAAAAGACAAGGACCTGTTCATTTCGAAGCTTATAGACAGCGTCGAGGAAACGGGAAAGAAGGTAAAAAACAAGATCAAGAAGTCGCTCAATCCGAACCTCGACAAACTGGAACAGATGAATGAGAAAATCGACGCGCTCATGAAGGAAGTGGAAAAGCTCAAGGGGAAAAAGGAGGGCTAGGAGGTCAGCATAATCCGTCCCTCTTCATACTCCCGAACCAGGCTTCGAAAGGCGCAGCGTTGAATCACGACAAGCAGCACCATCACTCCGTTCAACCCGATTATTACCGGAAAAATGAAAACGACCCTGTTGAGAAACCCGAAGAGGATAAAAAGTGAAAGATGCATGGTATCGCCGATGAAGGACCAGCCCTTCACCACCGATTTCATCCTGTTATAATAGATTTCCCTCATCCCCGGGTCGAACCTCTCCGGATGCACAAATATATCCGAGATCTCCTCAGCTTCCGGAGGATACCCGATGGACACGACGAAATGTTCCAGCTTGTAGAAGAGGTAGTAGAGCTTCGCCGATACAAACGGAATTAGGCCCTCACCCTCATCGCGGGAACGGGACACCCTCTGTTTCAGGGCTTCAACCGATTCGAGCCTGTCGGAGTAATCCGGTTTCGTCGCGCTTATAAAGAAGTTTTTAAAATGGTCAAATACCATGATGTGGAGATACATCGAAAGCTGTGCGAGCACGGCAAGAAAGAAAGGGAAGCTATTCCCGGATTGACGAAAGAGTGCCAGGGCGGTGCAGTAAAAAATTGAGAAATGCGTGGCCATATCGGCGAGGCCGTCGAGGGTTTTGCCGAATTCCGAGCTTGACCCCGTGAGACGCGCGAGCTGGCCGTCGGCGCAGTCGAAGATAATCATCATTTCGAGAAGCAGTCCGCCGATTATGAGCGAATTTCCGCTCCCCCGGGCGAAGAAATATCCGGAAGAGACTCCGAAAATCAATGAAAAAAGAGTGACAAAGTTGGGGCTCCGCTTAAGCCTGTAAAAACATTTCACCACGAGGAAGGCCGCCGGGCGGTTCAGGACCTGGTTAATGATCTCCTCGGTTTCCGGCGGTTTGAGCATGGACCTGTACTCACGGGCCCACGTTTCTCTCAGGCGCCGGAATGCTCTTTCTCTCATTGTATGTGTATACCCGCCCCGATCGGTGGACGGAGATTAACTCCGTCCACGTTTATAACCGAGAATATAGCGGGATGCATGGAAAGTCAACCTTTAGAGGAGGAAACGCATGGCCGGCCGGGATTTGATAAGCTTTAACATAGAGGAATCGGATCTCGAACAGACTCTGTACTATACACGGGACACGGTAAAATTCGCGTTCATGCCCCTCGTGGATCATATACTGGGGGCCCGCCCCTTGTCCGAAAACCGGCCCATTCGTATCGGGCTCGCGGGTCCCCCCGGAAGCGGAAAGAGCTCCATCGCTTCGACCCTGCGCCTGCTCCTCGAGGAGAAGTGCGCCTCCACACTCGTGCTGCCCCTTGACGGTTTTCATAAAACGAACAGCACGCTCATGTCCTCGACTGTCGAGCGGGGAGGCCGTCTCTTCACCCTCTACGAGCTGAAAGGATCGAGCGCGTCATACGATACGGACGCGTTCATGAAAACCGTGAGCGGGATGAGAAACGGAAAAAACTTCTCATGGCCGGTCTATTCCAGGACGCTCCACGAACCCGTACAGGATGCCATCAAACCCTCCGGAGAGGAGGCGGTGTACATAGTGGAAGGAAACTACCTCCTGCTCGATAAATCGCCGTGGAACGGCCTGCACGATTTTTTCGATGTGCGTATCTTTATCATGTCAAACGCGAGGACATTGAAAAGAGGGCTTATAAGAAGAAAAATGCGGGGCGGATACGACGCGAAAGAAACGAAAATCCACTACCGCAGGTGTGACAGGGAGAACATCAGGGAAGTCCTCCGTTTCTCGAAAATTTACGATTTCAGTCTCTATCGAAAGAGACCGTTCCGGTACGATCTTGCAGGCCCGCTCCATTCCTGAAAAGGCGGAGGATCTCAGGGTTCCAGCTCATCTTGACCTATCCGTAAAGCGCCCATCCGCACTATCCTCCACCGGTCTCCCGATATGTCGACGATGGTTGACGCGGACGCTGTTGCGCGAATCGTCCCGCAGACAATGATATGCACATGTTTATCAAAGGTCTGAAAGAGCTCCCCACACTCGAGTATGTCCTCTTCACCGCTCAGATTGGCACTCGGAGCGACCAGGGGTTCACCCGCGGTCAGCTCGAATATCTTTTCCAGGAATTCGCTGTCCGGACGGCGGACCGCTACGGTTCCGCCCTCCAGGCCGCGGAAAACAAGGGTGAGCGGGCCGGGCCAGTACTTTCGCAGTGAAACGGGCAGTTCCTGTTCGGTGTACTTTTTCAGGGATTCCGTGTCGCCGATAAGCCTGATAAAGGGCTTGTTCCGGGGCCTGTGCTTGATCTCGAACACGCGGCGCACCGCATCACGGCAGCGGTCGAGGGCCACGATACCGTAGAGGGTATCGGTGGGAATGATGCAGACGTTTCCCGCGAGCAGGGACCGGCTCACCCTTTCGGCGATCCGATCCAGGTTTTCCCCGCTCACCCGCAGCAGCACGGTTTTTTTACAGTTCCGCACCCGGCCCTCCGCGCAACACGAGGCGGCTTCAAAGCGCCAGCATTCTCTCTATCGCCTTGCGCGCGCTCGTCGCAATATCGTTCCCGACCGTTACCTCATCGGACAGGTTTCCCGCATCTATTCTTTGAAGAACCCCGAGCAGGTCCCGCCTGGTGTTTTTCGACATATCCTCACAGACCGTCCTGAGAAGGGGAGCAACGAACTTATCGGGATTGGATTGAGCGAGCCGCTCAACCATCCGATACTAGGTCCCGATGACCCATTCGCTCCCCTTGCCGGATTCCTCAACGAGCTTTTTTATCCTTGCCGTGGAGCCGCTCATACCCGCCAGGGCCGCGACCTCGGGGTCCGATTCGGGATGCACGATGATCCTCGCGTTCTTTTTCCTCTTTCTCCATTCCTCGACGTGGGAGGGTTTGAAAACGGTGTGCACGGCGCAGTGCCCGTTCCAGAGAACGACACGCTTTCCCCGTATTCCCTCTTCATCACCTCCCGAAATCCAGGTCTCCTTCCCGAGACCGAGCGCGACCGCGGTATTGATGCCGAGATTGCGGTCCGGCATGAAAAAAACGCGGAATCCCTTTTTTAAAACGGTCTCGAATACGAGACCCGCGTTGCTGGAGGTACACACGTAGCCGTCCCTTTCTCCGCAGAAGGCCTTGATATCCGTATTCGAGTTCGCGTAGGTAACGGGAATATACTCGTCGGGATGGAACCGCTGGAGCCTGTCCCAGAGCTTCCGCACGCCCTCGAGGTTCGCGTAATCGGCGAGCGGACACCCCGCATCACTGTTCGGAACGAGCACGTGCTGGCCCGGCCGTGCCAGCACCCGGGCGATCTCCGCCATAAATGAAACGCCGCAGAAGACAATGAACCGGGCGTCCGTCCCGGCCGCGACCCTGGAAAGCTCGAGCGAGTCGCCCGTTCGGTCCGCGAACTGCACGATCTCGTTCCTCTGGTAATGGTGAACGGGGATGATGAGGGTATCGCCCAGTTTCTCACGAAACGAGCGTATTAAATCATCGACCTCATCATCGGTCAGCGCATCGATATCTTGCATTCACTCCTCCGGCCCGAAAAATGAAACGTCCTTTCCGCATCGTCATAGCGGCACTATTGGTTACATATATAATCGAGGGAAGATCAGAGCAGAAGGGAGAAATCCGCGTGCGGGGCCGCATAGGTTATCGATCCCGCGGATACGAAATCCAGGGACAGACCACGGAGCCTTCGAATGCGCCGGCGGTCGAGATTGCCGGAAACCTCGACTTCCACGCCGCCTGAAACGATTTCCAGTGCCCTCTTTATATCGTGTTTCCGCATATTGTCGAGCATGATCCTGTCGACCCCTGCCTCGAGCGCCTGCCTGACTTCCCCGATATTTCTCGTTTCAACCTCGATTCTGTATTTGGAGCCATGCGCGGCCCTCACCTTTTTCACCGCCTCGGGCAGAGAACCCGCCCGGTCTATATGATTGTCCTTGATGAGGACCATGTCGTAGAGCCCCATTCGATGATTCGTTCCTCCCCCGTGCCTGACCGCCGCTTTTTCAAGCAGGCGCATGCCGGGCATTGTCTTCCTCGTATCGAGAATCCTGAGCGAGCTTCCGCGAAGCATGCGAACGATTTCATCAACGTATGACGCGATTCCCGAGAGGTGGCCGAGAAAGTTCAGGGCGGTCCGCTCGCCCATCAGGATCGAGCTCACGGACCCGCTGAGGGTTGCAACGGTATCTCCCCGTCCGTAGCGATCGCCGTCCTCTATCCGGAAACGGACCGATACCGCGGGGTCCAGGGTCTCGAATACCCTTCGGAAGGGGACCGACCCGGAGAGCACGCCCGATGATTTCGCGAAAACGCGTGCATCCCCGATCTCATCCGAGAAGAGCGGCGCGGTGGTGACGTCCGTAAAGGGGGCCTTCCGCGAGCGCATGAGCACCGAGAAACAGGCGGGAAGATCCGCACACAGGTCCTCGCTGAGCGCCAGCCGGACGATACAGTCAACAGCGTCGTGCTCCGTCACGGTCCGGACCTCTTCATGGTTTTATTCCGCTCCCGTTTGCCTGAACCGGTATGAAGGTCAGGCAGACAGAGTCGAGCCTCAAAGTTCAAAGGGGGAGATTCTATCCCCGAAACGGGTTTCAGCGTCCAGGAGCCGCTCTTTCTGCTCCTTGAGCACCTTGACGACTTCTTCCGGCGCGTCGGGCACGTCCTTCCCGTATATGGCGAGTATCCGCTCAATCTTCCTGAGGTTCTCCGGGATCCTGACGGAAAACTGGACCTTGTAATCCTCCTCGGAATATGTCTTGCCGAGAACCTCCTTAAAAAGCCTCTTCAGATCTTCGTACAGCGGGATGTACCCGGTCGGCGTTTTCAACCCCTCTGCCTCGCCGTTCGTCCTCAGGTCCATCCACTTGAGCCAGACGCGCTTGTCCTCGCGTTCGTTCAGCCACTCGCCCTCGTCGCTCTTGAGAAAATAGTTGACCGAGAATATCTTCGGCGGTTCGGAGAGGCCCCGCCCGAAATCGAGGTTGTTCCTGATATAGGTGCCGATCGTGATGGAGAGAAAGTCCAGGTTCGACATGGGGTTGAACTTTCGCACACCCTCCTGTCCGAGCGTCGCCGCGGTCGTTTCCGATTCCAGCGACGCGCCCTTGGTGATGATACCGTGCTCCCAGTCGAACGACTCCTCGACGGGAACCCAGGTGTCCGAATCCCTTCCCCCGTAAATCATACCCGCTATCCTGACCCCCTCCGGGTTCTCCATTTCCGGGTCCCGGTTCTCCAGAAGCGTCATGCTCAGGGTGAACCGGGCGTTCTTGTGGGATATGTCCACGGCTACGCCGTCCTCGTCCTTCTTGCCCTCCCGCCAGTTGCCCGAGTGGTTAATGCCCTCCGCAGGGGGATTATCGTCCCTGGCTATCCAGTAAACGCCGCCGTCCGCCGTTTTCAGGATATTGGAGAAGATGATCTCTCCCTCGGAATGCAGGGCCTTCCATATGAGCTTGTCGTCCTTCGCGTTTACGCCCTGGATGATGCCGAATATGCCCTTTTCCACGTTCACGCCGTAAACGCTCCCCCCGCGTCTTCGCAGATAGGCGATGTCGTCGCCCACGATCTTCTCTCCTTCGACCATGGACGTCGAGGTCTTGCCGCACAGCGACGGGTAGGCACCGGTAAAGTAGCTCACCCTTCCCCGGGGACCGTGCACTCCCATAACGAACATGTGCTCGGTCAGCCACCCCTCGCGGGAAGCCTTCTGTATGGCAAGGCGCATCGCGAGCTTTTTCAGCCCTATGGTGTTTCCGCCGTATTGCGTGTTTGAACTGTAAACCGTTTCCGAAGGGAGATCGATGTAAATTCGCCTTTTATCGATATCCTGCGAAACGAAGTCAGCGAGCCTCCCCTCCGAATGAACAAACTTGAAGAAATCGGGGCTGTCACCCATCCGTTTGAATTCCTCGTATCCCTGTCTGTAGAGCAGGTCCTCGCTGTGTGCGACATAGGGCGAATCCGTAAGCTGAACGCAGGGAATTGAGAATTCGGATCTCAGGGGTCCGAGGCAGAAGAACCGAACGAGCAGCTCATGGCCCTTCATGATGCCCTTCATGATGGACCGTATCTCCGTGATCCCCTCCTCCCGCTCCTTTGTGTTGATCGAAGCACCGAGATCGACGCCCGCACCCGCCAGTATCTTCGTATTCACCTTGTCACGTGCCTGATCGCGGTATCCGTCGAAATGGAGGGTATGGCCCTTGATTCTGAGCTCTATTTCCTCGCCGTTTTTAACGGCAAGCTCGCGAATATAAGCCAAGTCGTCGGGATTATCCGTACCGACGAATACCGATTCCGGCCCCAGGAGCTCCACGTACTCCGCAATGAATCCGTGCAGCGCGTGGTTCTCAAGTGCTTCGAGCTTCGCTAGCTGCTCCGGATCGAGCCGTTTTTCCAGGATTTCTCTTGTTTTTTTCTCCATTGATTCCTTCCACCATCAGTGATATTTATTTGAAGCTGTTAAAAAAAACCTCCGACAGAACATGGGGCTGTCGGAGGAACCATTAGCGGCGCAGGGACTTGAACCCCGGACACTGCGGATATGAGCCGCATGCTCTGACCAGCTGAGCTACGCCGCCTCACTCGAAGTAAAATATGTACTTAAAACAGGGGTGCAAGTCAAGATAATTTAGAACCCCGGTGATCCGGCCCGGGAACGTTAACTTTTCGTTCGTAATTACAATCTCGTATGCTAAAGACGATCCCGGGCATGGCGGCGACACGTCAGTAGTTCAGGACAAACCCGAACCGGGCGCCGAAACCGAACGCGTCTATATTGACATTGTAGTTGCTGAGCGCGTATCGCTGCAGGTCCCTTGGAGACGGGTTCTGGTCGTCAAGGACCCACTGGTTCTCCTCCCACGTCTGGTTGTTGGGATAGGACACGGGCACGATGATCACGCCCGCGTTCGCGAAGAACCTGAAATTTCTTCCCAGCCGCAGTGCCCCCTCCACTCCGGAATTCACGATAAGGCCCATCGACGCGCCTGATGCGCCCCAGCTCGTCGAGACCCCCTCGTCACGGTCGCCCGCGTACAGCTCGAATCCGCCCGAGTAGAGACTCGCGCCCATGCCCAGGTCCGCCCCGAGGCCGAGTCCGAAAAGCGCGGGTCCTATATCTATACGAAGCCCGTACTTGGCCATGAGAAAGACGATACCGCCGTTGACTTCGAGATTGAAATTAAAGTCGGAAAAGGTAACGTCGCCGGCCTGGAAGGTATGAATCGTGACCGAATCGGTGAAGGACTGGCTCATCGGCACGAATATGAGTGCGCCGGCCTCCACGCCGCTGTAAAAACCTCCCCTCCTGGACACGTTCACACCCCTGAATATCCTCAGGTCGACCGCGGGAGTAAGGAACGACTGCTCCTCCAGCCCGGAGTCGACCCCCTGGATCCAGTTCCTCTCTATGCGTGAAGGAAAGATTACAAGACCGTAGCTCGGAGAGGCAAAGTTCTGTTTCCACTCGGCTTCTGCAAAGGCGGTAAAGGGTATACCGAGAATACAGACAGCGACAAGGATGAGTACGTACTTCTTCATGCGTTTACCTCCTTTTTTTAATTGCCACCATTTTAACCGGCACGGCCCTGTTTGCAAAGGAAAAACAACCGGTTTCAGTGCACGCCATGAGGTACTATGACGCGTCATGGTGCGTTATGTTCGAGGAGGCCGGAGGAGATGATTTCGGAGAGGAGTGCCGATATGGTGCGTCCCGCACGGGGAACGTTCTCGAGCAGCCTGACGAGACCGGCGGAGGGGAGTGCTCTTCTCCTCAGCGGGACTTCGTCATCAGGTCCGTCTAACACGGCCCGTACGCACAGTACGGGTTTGCCCGCCTTTAGTGCCGCCGCGGTTCTGAAAAAGTCCTCCATATCGACAGACACGGCATTAAACCACCGGGAGAGCCTTTCCTTCTCATCCCTGGTCCTCACGACCCGTTCGCATGTCAGTGTCCTCCCCGCCAGGACCCTTATTCTCCGCCCGTCCAGAAGGGAAACAATCCGCGACTCTACGGCGCGCGCATCAGGAACCCGCACAACGGGGCAGCGTACCTGCGCCCGGGGTCCGCGAGGCTGCGTTGTTTTCTTCGCTATCCGGTCGATAAAACACGCGTTCACGTATACCACCCCGGTTGAAAGCACCCCGTCCCCGGGTCGCAACGTACTGTCCAGCCCGCCGCAGTACCCCGTGCTGATCACGTGGGAACAGCCGGAAAACAGTACGGGATCGAGCTCCCCGTATCCGACCCCCGTTCTCACGACCGTCACCGGGATCGACCCCAGGTTTCCGCGGTACACCGTGCATCCGGACGTCTTCGTCTTCCGGACGGATGAGAGTCGTGAAAGAAAACCGCCCACCTCGTGTTTCAGCGCGGCAAGTATGCAGTACATCAGTATTATCCGTTGTATACAAAATTCAGCCGCTCCGCTCGGGGCGGGGCGGCTGAAGGTACTACGCTCACAGGTATTATCAGTCTCAGAAGAGACCCTGCACGACACCCGTTTTAACGTCCACATCGACCTTCCGGTACGCGGGATCCGAGGATGTTCCGGGCATAAGCTTGATGTCTCCGGCCATGGGGCAGAGAAACTTCGCGCCGGAGAAGAGCAGAATGTCCCTTATGGGAAGCACCCATCCCTTGGGAACGCCCTTCATCGCGGGATCGTGCGAGAGGCTGAGATGGGTCTTGACCATCATGGTGTTGTAATCGCTGAACTTCTTGTCCGACTCGAACCGCTTCGCCTTTTCCTCGGCCACCGGAGACCAGGTTACCCCGTCGGCCCCGTAAACCTCTCTCGCTATCGCTTCAACCCGTTTCCTGAGCGGCATATCCAGGGGATAGAGGAACTTGAAGTCGGCTTTTTCCTCGCACGCGTCGATAACGGCATCCGTCAGCTCGAGGGCCCCGTCACCGCCCTTGGCCCAGTGTTCGCTCATCGCGACGCGTCCGCCCGCCTGCTCCACGGCCTTTCTGACAAACGCGATCTCATCCTTCGTATCCGTGTGGAACGCGTTTATGCAGACAACGGGCTTTATTCCGGATTTCTTCACGATACTCAGGCAGTGCAGGAGGTTTTCGATTCCCTTTTCGAGCAATCCGATATTTTCCTTGGTATACTCCTCGGCGAGCGGCCTGCCCGGAACGACCCTGGGGCCACCGCCGTGCATCTTCAGCGCCCTGATGGTGGCAGTCAGCACTGAAACGTTCGGTTTGAGCCCGCTCAGCCTGCACTTGACGTTCCAGAACTTCTCGAATCCGATATCGGCCGCGAAACCGCTCTCAGTCACGTGATAGTCGAAGAGCTTCAGACCGACGCGGTCCGCGATTATCGACGACTGGCCCACCGCTATATTGGCGAAGGGACCCGCGTGTACGAGGCACGGCTGATATTCAACGGTGCACCCGAGCGTGGGATTGATGGTGTTCCGCATCCAGGCCGTCATCGCCCCTCCGACCTCGAGGTCGTCGGCCGTGACCGGTTCGCCCTTCTTGTCGTAGGCAACGGTAACCTGGCCGATCCGCTCGCGGAGGTCGGCAAGGTCGCGGGCAATGGAAAGAATTGCCATGAGCTCCGAGGAAACGGTTATCTGAAACCCGGAAGACATCATAAACCCGTCCATCTTCCCGCCTATGCCCATTATGATATTTCGCAGTGCCTGAGCGCAGAAATCGATGGCCCAGCGCATTTCGACGTTGCGCGGATCGATATCGAGGCGTCTCAAATTCCGCTTCTTCAGCTGGCCGTCATCGTAGTTGAACTCATGCTGCAATCGCGAGGTGAGCGCGACCATTGCGAGGTTATGCGCGTTCGTGATGTCGTTTATATCCCCGGTGAGGCCCATCGAGAACTCGGTCATGGGAATGAGCAGGGCGTTTCCACCGCCCGCGGCCGTTCCCTTGATATTCATGGTCGGACCGCCCGAGGGCTGCCTGATAGCGCCCCCTACGTTCTTTCCCCTCTTTCCGAATCCCTCTATGAGTCCCATGGTCGTCGTGGTTTTTCCCTCACCAAGAGGAGTGGGTGTAATTGCCGTAACTTCTATATATTTTCCGTCCTCCTTCGCCTTCAGCCGGTTGATAATTTTCAGAAAATCGAGCTTGCTTATTCTCCCGTATCCCATGAGCTCGTCTTTTTCGAGACCGAGCTTCTCCCTCCATTCCTCGGGTATCGGCATGTTCTTCTCAGCGGCATCGGCTATCTGCCAATCTTTCATCTTCGTTGCATCGTAAGCCATGTAAAACTCCTCCTTGTTCGGTTTTTGAATCCTCATACTAAATGCGCGTGATTTATTTGTCAATCATATTTTATCGTAGTTATAATCGGTGCTGATGGTACTTGTATTTTTTAGCGGAAGTAGTATGATAATTGATTTTGAACCACATCATTTGACGGAGGATACCGTATGTACGCTGACAAATCACTGAAGTTCTTTCTCGACAAACTCTGTTCGAAGTCACCGGAACCCGGCGGAGGAAGCGCGTCCGCCCTGGTCGGTGCAACCGCGGCGAGCCTCTCGGGAATGCTCGCGTCCCTTACGATAGGGAAGAAGGGATATGAGGAGGTCCAGGAGGAGGTGACGGGATTCTACGAACAGGCGTCCCGGCTGAAGGATGAAATGCTCGAGCTGCTCCAGCACGACACGGAAGCATTCGACGACGCCGCCAGGGCCTTCAAGCTCCCGAAGAATACGGATGAGGAGAAAAAGAAACGGGCCGCCGCCATAGAGGAGGGGTTGATCACGGCGAGCGAAGTCCCGCTGGCAATTATGCAAAAGAGCCTCGAAATCGCCAGGATGGCGCTGGCGGTCCTGAAAAAGGGCAACGAGATGGCCGTGACGGACGGAGCGATATCGGCCCTCTTTGCGGAGGCCGCCGCCATAGGCGGTATGATAAACGTACGGATCAACTTCAGCTGGATGAAGAACAGGGACTACGTCGAGAAGACGGAAGGTAAACTCCGGGAGATACTCGATGAAATCGGGGAGATAAAGAAGGAAGCGCTCTCCTATACCCTTGACAAGCTGGGCGCGTGAGGTTTTGGGTATGACGGGAGACTTATCTGTGATACAATAGTCCAAATTATAATCCAAGGAGGCAGCAAGTGAGTGCAAAGGTAATCGACTGTGTGGCAATTGCGAACGAGATCAAGGAAGAGCTGAATGTAGAGATAGAAAGCCTGAAAAAAAAGGGCATTCCCGTGGGTATAGCCACCGTACTCGTAGGCGACGATTTCGGAGCACGGATGTACAGGAAACAGGTTGAAAAATTCTGCGGGGAGATGGGCGTGGAATATACGAACGCCAATCCCGAGGTCGACACCACCGAGGACGAGGTCGTAGGGATCGTCAAAGAGCTGAACGGGGCCGAAAATGTGAGCGGCATACTCCCCCTGCGTCCTTTCCCGGAACACATATCCGACTATGCGATCATAAACTCGATCGATTTAAATAAGGATATAGACTGCTTTCATCCCTACAACATGGGGAAACTGACACTCGGAGAGATAACCTTCGCCCCAGCAACGCCTTCAGCCTGTCTCGAGATCATCGACCGTGAGAAAATCGAGCTCGAAGGCGCCGAGGTGGTTGTTGTGGGCCATTCGAATATCGTGGGGAAACCCATCTCCATACTTTGCATCAACAGAAACGCGACGACCAGCACGACCCACGTCTTTACCTCCATGGCGGGCAATCTGGAAAAGCACACGACCGGCGCCGACATACTCATCGTGGCAGCCGGAAAAGCGGATCTCATTACCTCGGCACAGGTGAAAGAGGGCGCTTTCGTCATAGACGTGGGCATCAACAGGGTCAAGGTGCTCGACGAGGACGGAAACCCCGTACTGAACGACAAGGGTAAACCGAAATCGAAGACCGTGGGAGATGTCGCCTTTGATGACGTAAAGGAAAAGGCGGGAAAGATAACGCCCGTTCCCGGCGGCGTCGGCGCGATCACGAACATGATGCTCATGCGAAACGCGGTCAAGGCCGCAAAGCTGCAACATGGTATTTGATTTTGTATTACAGCTTGTGGGGAAACCCTGACTTGCTTTAACAGGACAATGTTAGCGGGCGGCAAAGATAAAACACGATCTTATATGACGTTTGCACGTTTGCGAGGTATGTCCGTGAGGGGCATGCCCGAGGATGTTTGCCGG
>Ga0180432_10003077_pt1 | contig 24213 bp, 20 predicted proteins | sample SS_ome_10_FD_132414 | JGI IMG/M metagenome (GOLD analysis project Ga0180432, IMG submission 132414) | Hypersaline lake sediment archaeal communities from the Salton Sea, California, USA - SS_1_MS_2 metaG | ecosystem: Environmental > Aquatic > Non-marine Saline and Alkaline > Hypersaline >... | reverse complement strand
TTTTTATAACTTTTTATACCAGCTGTTCCACCAAAAGAGCCTGGTGTCCCTTCTATGTTTGGATTTACAACAGTTGGTGTAATTACAGCTGGTCCATCTGTAGGAAGTTTATTAGCCCAATCTTGATCCCAAGCAGGTGGTTTAACACCGGATGTTTCGGATGGTTGAAGTATCGTAAAAGGCATCGTAAAATAACTAAATAATTACTTTTATTCCTTATACTATACTAATAATTCCTTTAAAAAATGAATTCGAGAAATAACAAAAATCATGTTACAAATGCTTATATACTTAACGTAAACGAAGTATATAAAGACTGTAAACCGCCAAGAAATAATTTTATTTATAATGAACCAGAGCCAATATATGCAAATAACTGTAACCCAAAGGTAAATTATCCATGCCCCGTCCCAAACAATATTAGATGTTGGGATGAACCATCGATAAATCAGAGAAATGAAACAGTTCTTAGTAATATTCAAAGAGGAGGAGTCATATGTGAATTTAAACCAAGAACTTACATAAATACTAAAATAAGTTCCAGAAATTTAACTGAATTCGTAAGACCACCATGTGACTATATTCAAGATGTTGAAACTGAATTCTATTTAATACATGGTGAAAGTTCAAGTTGTTCTAAGTATTGGAAAAACAGACATTTTAAAGAAACTTAGTATCTACTCCAGCAAATAAAAATGTTATTACGATTGTTACAAATACTTGTATTATTACAATAATTTTAGCAATATGTGTTTCTGGTGTAATATCTCCAAAACCTAATAAAGTTTGTGTAGATGTTGAAAAATAAAAAGAATCTACCCACCCCAATTGGTGGTCTCCTCTTCTATAAAACCCGTTGTTTCCCAATAATTTATAAATTAATGCAAACGTAATAGTTGAAATAACCATTAACTTTAATGCACTTGAATTACGTAATAATTTAATAATATGCATCACTTGATATATAAGTATATCGGAAAATATAAAAATAAGAATGTCGTAAATGCTTGTGATGCAACTATAAATTTCGCTAATGGTGTTTTAGGTTTCATATCAGGATCCCCCAATAAGGTTTGTGTAATGCTAGAAAAATAAAGATTATTTATAAATGTATTTTTGTGGTCATTATAATGAATATGATGATTTCCTAATATTCCATAAATAATGGTATATACGAAAGTTGCAACAATTATCATCGGAATTGTGTAATGAATCATTTTTAATTTATAATATTAAGTTATAATTTTACTTAGATCTCCAATATTTCCTCGATATTGAAAATGTGCAACATCTCTAAATCCACTTCCTCCTAAACTTTTTGCAATTTGAACAACATCTGGTTTATTGTCACCTGGTCTATGGGACGAAGTAAGACTAACATCAAATTCTTTTTTGCGGTGGTCATAATACCAGATAACTGCAAAGTCAGCGTCGCGGTGTTGACTGGCCATATATTTTCCTACTCTTTTTGCTAATCCAGGCTGTGCATAGTTAAGTACATATACCTTATAACTTCTATTATTAGCTTTAAATGTAGCTGGTTGTGCTTTGGAAGCAATTTCTAATTTCATGTTTTCAGCATATCGGCCCATAACCTGGCCCAATACTGCCAGAAAATTAAGGCCTTGTAAACTTGTCCCATCTGTTATAAAATCATGTAAATCTTTAAATAAAGTAACTGGATTTGAATGATATTCTGGTTTTGTTTGGTTTTTGACATATTTGACAACAAGTGCCATATTAATTGGATCTGGGTCAGGCAAATATTTTAAATATAATTTTGCATCGCTACTATCTACTGATTGCACAATATACGGAACTTTTTCATCCGGGTGAAAAAACTTCCATACCGCAGCACATGCAGCATGACTTGCAATTTCTCGCGAACCAGTATTTGTAATAAATGCATATGGTAATTTAGCAACTTCATCAGCCCTATGATTATCTATTGTGATAAAGAAATTCGAAATTTTGTTAATATGTTCAATAGTTTCTTTATTATATGACAAATCAACCATAATTATATTTTTTCCTGTTAATTTACTTTCAACTGCTTTTATTTCTCTAGCAATACCAAATTTTTGAAAGTTTGGATTTGAACTTATAATTGTCATTTCTTTATTTATTTCGCCACCATTTGTAACAAAATCCCATGCAATGTAACCAGAAATTACACCATCTGCATTTGATTTATGAAAGATGATAACATCAAAAGATTTTTTCTGTTCTTCTGTAAACTGTTTAGAAAATTCAATAGCATTTTGTAAGCTTTTTTCATATTCCTGTTCTGTTTTATATTTTGACCAATTCTCTTTTGGTTCTTTTCTTGGAAATAACGTGTTGGATGAGTTGGTGGCAAGACGTATTATTCTATCATAAAAACGATGCATTTCTTTTGCATCTCCAGGGTTAGCGGCATAATTATTTTTTGCCTTTTGTAATTTATTTTTAATATTTTTATTACTCATTATAATTGCTATGGGTTATTGTAGATTTTTTTCCATTACAAAACCACCTGGTGTTGCTCTATGTACTTTATATTCAAATTTATTATATAAGCATATTGCTGGTATATTTCCATGTTCTACAAATAACAATATTCTTTTCTTTTTTAAATTTTTTAAGTATTCATGACATTTTTCTAATAAAAATTTTCCATATCCTTTTTTTCTTTTTCTTTTGGAAACACAAAAATTATAAAGATAGCAGTCATTTTCTGTAACACCTTGTTCTTTGATATTAGAATATGATTTAATATCTGTTGAGTTTAATAATTCTTTAGTAGGACACAATAAAAATGAAATAGCAACAATTCTCTTTTTTTCGTCTAAAGCTGTTGCTACAATGGTAGTGTCTAATAGTTCCATATCATCATCACTTCTTTTATCAAATGATTTTTCCCAAAGTTTTCTTATTCTCTTCTTCTCACTTGGTCTAAGATTGTTTTTTGAAAAAAATTTGCTTTCATGGTATAATGTTTTTTCTAAGTCGTTTTCCATCTATAATATTTGTTGTATGATATTATAACTGACTAACTTGGTCTTAAGCAATTATGGATTTCTCAGTTCCTCTTCCAAGATTAGATTATGACGAACATGGTGAAATAAGACAGGATTATAAATATTCTGACGACTTAATTAACCCTCGTAACTGGAAAGAAGATGTAAGCGATTTTGCAGGACGCATTAACGAATACATTGACCAAAGAGATAGATTTGGTGATGTTCGTTCTAGAGAATTAAGAGAGATAGGACTTCCATTAGGGGAGGCAAGAAAAACAATAGATGTTTTTCAAACAATGTCTGGAGATATTTTAAATAATAATATATTAATAAATATTGGAAAAACAATAGAAAAACAATATGAACATTACACTCCGGTTGCAGGCACTCCAATTTCTCAAAATGTTACAACAAGTATTATTGATGTTGATAGACTACCAAAAGAAATATCAAATTATCTTGTAGATGTATCATCTATTGGAAACAGTCTAAGCAATGGAATATCACTTTTAGTGTCTCCAGATAAAATTGAATACAATACAAAATTTATTGCGGATAATGATTATTATGGTGGAAGAGTAGTTGGAGAAAACCCAGATATATCTAAATATGGATTATATCCAGAAATTGTGGGAACAGATGTAGCAAAAATGACAAGTAGTTCTACAGATATGACATCAGTTGCATTTACTTCAGGTGGATTATTTGGTTGGAAATTTGTTACTCCCCAGCAAAGAACTGTTGGAAGTGCTGGAGATTTTGGGAGTATTATTATTGATATTTTGTTTAAAACTCTTAAAACTGGTGATAATGATTTAGGAAATTTTACTGAAATAACAGACAATTCAAATAATAATGTTATGTTTATTTTCAAAAAACTAAAAAATTATTATAATCCATTAATAACTTCTAATGTCATTAGTGACTTAGTAAACGTAAATGAGGATATTGGACCAAATCCGAGTGCTATTGCATCTGATAGAAATCCTGTTGTTATTGGGGTTAAACAAGATGAATATAGACAACCTGATATTTATGCATTATGGTGCGTACACCGTTCTATAAGAACTCCTTTCTACAATAGAGAAATAATAAAGGACAATGAAGCAGGTGTGAATATTCCTAATTTGTTTGGGTATACAATAAATAAAACAACAGGCTTTAATATTGAATTTAAACCAAAACCTTCAATATATAGTGATGATGTGAAACAACTTAAAGATAAAATTTTAAATGCGCTTAAAGGAAGTAGTGACAAAAAAACTTTATCTGTATTAGCTGTTAATATTTCAGATTTAGTAACTGAATATAATGTTCCAATTTCTGAAACAACATCTTTAGCAGATATCAGTATAAATAAAGATATAATTGATAGATTAGATAAACTGGGCGACCAAGCGTGGTTTAACATTATTTCACAAGCATTTACAGCATTATATTTAAGTTTATTTGTTGCTGCTGACACTGATTGGCCAGATGTAATATTAAAAACAGGAATTGAAGGAACAAATGTTCCACTATCTAGACTTGAATACAAAGTACAAAATTCTCCTTCTCCTGGTAATATTGAAACTTTTAATGACAAACTTAACTTAATAAAATATGCCAATGCAGAATATAATAAATACAGGAATACTTTAAGGTCTTATCTCGGGATTAACAAAAATAGTACCATGGGTGGAACATCTTTAATGGGTCCAAATCCAATATCTCTTCAAAAATATGGTTCAGTGATTAGTTACCCAGGTGACACAAATATTTTGGAAGGTATTTCTGGTTATATGACAATGTTTTTATCTGATATCAACACTGTTGAAGAACGATTACAACAGTCTCTTAATAACATGAGTAATCTGTATTGGTACAGAGATGTGTTAAGATGGTTAGAAGTTTTATTTAATATATTTAAACCAAATGATGCTCCAGTTGGTAGATCTTATTCAAGCACAGAAATAAAAGCACGCTTTTTTCAGTTAGAAAAGATATTGAAAATTTTGTACTCAAAGGAAATAAAATTAATGATTGATTATCTTCAAAAATCAAAAATATTACAGAGAAGATATGAATCTTCCGGAAAAATTAATAAAAGTTTGGAAAAACAAATTAAGATAACATCTTATTACACTCGGTCTACAATTTGCTACATTAAGAGACAAATTTTAATTATTTATTACTTATTAGACAAATCTTTAGAAAGTTGGTGGACAATTTCTCCTAATCCCGCTGTTCGAAGACGACGAGCTGTTGCTCCTGCTTTTCTTGAAGCTGATTTCAAACCAGCTTATCGGATTATGAAGTCTTCTTTAATAGAGTGGTTTAGAGGAGAAGTTTCTAGATTAACATCTTCTGTTACGGAACCTGAAATGGTTAAAGAAGTAAGAACTTTAGGAAGAGATGTTTGCGAATCTGATAAGAGTAACCGTCTTGTCAGAAAAACTACTTCCAATAAATATTTACAAGATGAAAAAATTTCAGCGATTAGAGCAGATGCACGATTTTGGTTATTACTTGTCGCAAACTTAAAAAATAAAGATATTGCAGACATTAGTTCAGAAATACAAAATCTCCAACAATTATACATTCCTGTCTATGAAAAATCAGGGAGTAAAAGAAAATATTATTTGCTTGACATTATGCCTCTTGTTTTAAAAGGAAATTACAAAGGAACATTTGGTGCTAAACCATCACCACAGTGGTTAACTGCCAGAGAATTGTCAAGAACAAGATTTCCCAGTAATAATAGCGGAATAGTAATGATAGCAAATACATCAAGTGATGTTGCGTATCACAATAGTTGGCAGGCTATATCAGTTGATTGGTTTGATAAACTTGTCAGTAAATCTGAAGATGCTGCATCAAGTTCTGGAGATCCTGATAAAAAGTTATGGTTAATTCGGACTGGACTTTTTATATTAATTAATGACCAACAAATTTATAACTCAAGTGTTTTACATAAAGAAACATTGGGCTCTAATGATGTGGATACAACAGGTGGTGGATTATCTCAAATGAGAGCACTTCTTCAATTATACCAGGAATACACAAATAGTAATAAGCAATCAAATTCTAAATTTTTATCGTTAGTGTCAAGAGATTATATCAAAAATGAAATGACGAGTTCAGCTGTTCAGTTTCACACTATTTAAGATAAATTATATCAATAATTATAGTGGATAACATGTTTGTCGTTAAAAAAAGGCCACCTGTAGAAACTGAACATCAAATAGTTGGTCAAAATAATCAACCCTACCAAAGTAGAAATGGTGTTAGTGAAACTTCTTATTTAAAATATGAAGATATTCCAGAAGAATACAGAAACAACATTGTAGAAAAATTTATAACACCCATCGAAACTAAACTTAATTTTACTTTCGAAAAGTTACATAATCTTGGTAGTAAAGAAGCATTAGATATTATTAAAAGTAGTATGACAACTATTAATGGTAACTTAAAAGATATTTCTGATAATTTAGATAGAATACGTTTAGCTGAAGCACGCGCTGGAATTGCAGATTTAGGTCTTAAAGGTTTTGAAATGTCATTAAAATTGGACAAGGGATTGCAATTAGATATTACACCTGATTCAGAACACTACGAAATATTTTTTAACATCGTGAGAAAATATGTATTTAGTTATAATGGTTCTGAATGGCCTCCTTCAATAAATAATCATGAATATTTTAAATATGATAGTTCTTCAAAAGAACTGTGTTGCTTTTATTGGCCGTTATATGGTTATATAAAAACATTATTTCATAGAGATTTTAAAGGAGATGTTGATCTTACAGATTTATTTTTATTATCAAAAATGAGGTCCTACTGTAAAGATTTTTTTCCAAAAGCAGCGCCTCAGCAAAAACGCGAACAAAAATCTCAATCTCAATCTCAATCTCAATCGCGTTCACAATCTGGAAGACGTAGAAGAAGAGGTGGCGATCCACCTAACCCAGGTAGAAACAGAGGGAGGCAAGGTCAACAAAACAGAGGGAGACAAGGTCAACAAAACAGAGGGAGACAAGGTCAACAAAACAGAGGGAGACAAGGTCAACAAAACAGAGGGAGACAAGGGCAACCAGAAAGAAAAACTCAACCAACTACCAGTACCAGTACTAGTTTATCAAATAAATTAATTTCTTCAAACTCACAAGGATGTAATCCTGCAAAATTATCAAAAGTTGAAAGTTCATTAAAAAAAGCAACTGTAGCATTGGAAAAATCAAACGTAGTTCTTAGTGTTGATGGAGCAAAAGTTTCTACAAATGAATATGATTCTTTAAGACAAATTGTCCATAGGTATATTAGAAACCGCACTGATAAAGAACTTATTTATGGCGGAAAGTCAGTTGAAGAATTTATAAAAGAACAAAACCAAGGAAAAACATTTACTTATCCTGCTGAAGATGAATCACAAGAAGATAAAAGGGCAAAGTGTAAAAATTTATCTATTGGAAGTTCTGATCCTGTTATATTAGATCCATTAACAGGTACTGCTTTTACTTATAGTAATTTACAAAACTGGTTTAATCCTAAAACAAAAGAGATTACAGAACCAATTCCAGCACAAGGTAGTCGACGTGCAGGAACTAAAAAACATACGGTTAAGTACACAGACCCTTGTAATTATATCCCACATTGTATTAGTAAATTTCAAGAAAAATATCCATTACCATCTCCTATGTGGAAGTTACAACAAGATGAACTACAGGGTGTAAGAAATAGATTTATGAAATTATTAACATTTTTACTTGTTTCGTTACAAAAAATGTATGAAAATATCAAACGTAAAAATATTGGTGATTTTAGTAAAAATGAAGAGGTAGACAAAATACAAAAATTCTATGATGAACTATTGCTTTCTATAGAACAGGAACGTGATCAAGATAAAAAGCAAAAGATGACTCATCTGAAAAATTCGGTAGAGGCCAGGTTTGGTGACCTTCTGAAGAAATAGATCGTTTTTGTTTGGAAGAATTTGCTATAGATGGTGCAGTGGCTGTTAATTTTTTCTTTAATGTAAATCCTTGTCTATATTGAATATCTGTGATACTATCACTATCTGAAAATGTTATTTCTATTTTCTTTTTAAGAATATTATTATTCTTTTTAACTTTTATTTCAATACTTGTAACTTCATTATTTATAAATACACATTTTTTTGGATTTTCTAAAACAATAGAACGACTCATATATGTATTCTCTCCCAAATGAGTATCATGTATTTCATAGTTTATATCATTTTTTATTGTAGCGACATTTTTATTATATTTCCATTCTAAAACTGGCAAATATAATGGAGACCAACTATTACGATTTAATTTCCAATCATTTACATTATCGTCTAAATTATCGTTTAAATTATCGGTATAAATACTGTCTTTAACATTAGTAAAATTCTCTGCTTTTATATCAGCATCGCTAGTATTATAGTAATTATTATTTTGTGTTTGTGATTTTGATTGTAATTTATTTAAAATATCACTGTGTTTTGATTTTTTATTATTTTTTTTGTCTTTCTTTTTACTATCATTATCATCACTATCATTATCACTATCATTATTATTTTGTTTATATTTAACTTTTTGTGTTTCCATATTTTTATTTATCCAAGGATGGTCAAATAATTTTTTCCATGTTAAACGTTTATCATAATCGGTAATTAGCATTTTTTTCATTAAATTTATACATTCCAATGATAAATTAACATCATCTGGTTTTTTATCAGGTGGTATTGTTATTAAAGGGTCATTATTAAAATATTTAATTAAATCTGTTATATGTTTTATGTGGCGAAGTGGGTGATGTCCAAATAACAATTCAAACATCACCATTCCGATTGACCATATGTCTGAACATTTATTATAAGAAGCAGAAATTAAAATTTCAGGTGCCATATATAAAGGACTTCCGCATAATCTATGGAACTTACCACTATTATTCAAAGTTGCTAAACCAAAATCACTAATTTTTAAATTATAATTTTCAGAAAGCAATAAGTTATCAGGTTTTATGTCACGGTGATAAATACCAAGTGAAAATAAATATTTTAAACCAGATATAAACTGACGCATCAACCGGTTTACATATTTTTCGTCTAAATACCCTCCTTTTCCTAAAAACGTTTTAATACTTCCTCTTGGACAATATTCAAGAAAAATGTATATGTTATTTTTATTTTTATCATGGTAATAATCATACATTTTTATTATGTTTGGATGTTGTATGTTTTGTAGTATTTGTATTTCTCTCCAAGCTCTTCTTTCGATTCTTTTATTATTACTTGATAATTCAAACTTTTTTACAGCAACATCAAATCTTCTTAATTTATGATGTCCTAAATAAACAGACGCAGATGACCCTCGTCCTAGCCTTTTTTCAGTGATAATATAATTGCCAACTGCTAGAGTTCCAGGTTTATTATTTAAAGTTCTTGATTTTAATGGAACAGTTCGTGAATTATCCATCTTCATATTATTTGTTATTTTTTATTTTTAACCTCCGAATCATCGATTTATTCATTGGCTTATTGCTTAAATTACTTTTCTTTGGATCAAAACAAAAATATCCACATGATTTGTTGTATATATGTGAATTACTTTCACGTCGTGCATTATGAGGAGCTATTATTTTTTTTCCATTAAAATTTTCCATCCTTGCATTTGTGGCTCCGGGTTTATGTGACCAATAGCCAGATGAATCCATTCTGTAAAAATGATAATCTGTGCTGTTACCATCATCTACAGCTAAATATCCTTTTCTATATCCATCTGGGCAAGGCTCAGAATATGTACTTTTTATAACAGATGGGTTATCCGCTTTTATTCTTTCAAACATTTTGTCACATGCTCTAATATCATCATCACTCAAATAAGGATATCCAGAAGCATATCCTGGTTGTGGTTTTTTCTCAAAATTATCTTTGATTATATCTAACACATATGCATAACAATTATGTGTTTTTTTTCTTCTTAGATTATCATTCCATAATTTTGCATCAAAATCAGGCTCGCTTCCATTTAATATTGAAAAAATTGCTTTCTTATTTTTATTCCCTTGTTTAAAACTCCAAGTTAACATACTCGTATATATATCGTAATCCTAAAAAAAATACCGAAAATACAGAATCACAAAATGTTTTCACGTAGACAAAATCGGAATAAAATTATTTTTTTAGAGAGACGTCTTGCTTTTATTGAAGACAAACTAAAAATGTATGAGAACGCTAAGGGTCCCATAATTAACATTTTACCTGTAAAAGTATATGATATTGTTCCGTTATATGAGCAAGATTTAAACAGTAAAAATGTCTTTTTTCTAATTGTATTAGTGATTAGAAAAAACGATAAACGGTGCCCAATTATAAAAGTATCTGAAAAAGTTTTTAGAGAAATTTCATTATCTGAAAATGATATAACAATTTATGATTATATACACACTGAGACGTTTGCTGAAAAAACTATTGATAATAACAACGAGTGGATATGGAAACGACGATAATTAATATTCATCGTATTTTATAGTAATATATCTAATGCCGAGACGTTTATCTTTTTCTGCAGATATTTCTATTTTAAAGGAAGACGGAAAAATAGAAAAAAGGAGTTTATCTTCTACTTCAAAAAAAAGAAAAAAAACACTGTCACCGATAAATAGAAAGTTAAAAAAGACATATAATCAGCAACAAGCACGATGCGTTGCTGGAAGAATAGAAACTGAAATAAATAATCCAAAACTTTTTGAGTTGCGTCAACGGGAAGAAGTGATTGTTGAAAACTTACTTGCTCGATATAGATTTTATACAAAAATAAATAAAGTTTATAGATTATCAAATAATGCCCTTATCGTTCTGAAGAAACGACTTAGTTTTATTTGATTTAATCTCTTTTATAGGCCTTTAAAATTGATTTCTTATTTATGTGATTTCGGTTAAATAATGTAAAATGACATCTAAGAAATGTGTAGCCGCCGTAAATGTAGCAATCCGCAAAGCGCTAATTGCTAAAAAGGATGATGATTTTTTGTATTATATCCTTGAGGAAGTGTATACTTTTAAAGGGAAAAAGAAGATTAGAAAAAAAGCATATCGCAACTGTATTAAAAATGTCAAAAGTGGGTGTACACTATGTAGTGACCATTTAAGACAAGAAAAGAAGGGAAAATTAATTCGTCTCGATAAATTAATCAAGAGCAAAAGTAAGATTCGGTGTATTAACCCACCTGAATGTGCTGATAAAATCAATTTACCTTCTGCAAAACAACCAATACAGGTTAAAGTTTCTAGTAAGTCAAAAGAGAAAATGAAAAAATTATTACAAAAACCTCGTAAAACACGTAACATTAGCACGTCTTCGTCAGATTCTAGCTCTGATGAAAGCGAAAGTGACAGTAGTAGCGAAAGCGAAAGTGACAGCGACAACAGTAGCGAAAGCGAGAGTGACAGCGACAACAGTAGCTCTTCTGATGAAGAATCTAAAGTTACGTTAAAAAAACGAGATTCAAAAGTTAATTTAGTTATTAAGGCAATTGGAAATGATAAGAAAAAGGTAAAACCTGTTGCTATTAAAATTAAACCAAAGCCTTCGATATCAAAAGATAAAAGAATTAGTAAAAAAATTAGTTCTTCTCCAGTTGTTAAAGAAACTTCCTTAAAAGAACTTGAATCTGATGAAGATAACTCTGATGAAGATAACTCTGATGAAGATAACTCTGATGAGGATAACTCTGATGAGGATAACTCTGATGAGGATAACTCGGATGAGGATAACTCTGATGAAGAATCCGATTCATCTTCTTCAGACTCTGATGGAGCTGAAACAAAATCTGATATTATGAATATTTTAGGAGGAACCAAAAACAAGAATTTGTCTGAGGAAATTGACAAAAAGTTCAATGCTCCTACTCCATTATTATCAGAATGCAATAAGATTTTTACATCAAATAAAACAAAGGTTGTTAAAAGAAACCAGCCTTTGTTTTATAATGATAAAACACAGATTGTAATGACGGTAAATGGAAAAAATATACCAGAAGCAATTGGAGTATTATTGAAGGTTGAATATAGATTTGCCCCCATTATTTTTGATGGTAATTATTGTGCTGTTGTAAAATCACTTGCATATAATGATTACCTTGTTCAAAGGTGTGTGTTAACTAATTTTGTATATTATCCCAATGATGATAATCAGTGGGTATATGTCGGCACATACACTGAAAAAACAAAAAGAGTTGAGTGGAAAACATTAAACTTTTAAGAAATATTAATTTATAGTAATTGAGTTAAAGGGTTTATTAAAACTAATAATATTATAACAAAATGTCATCATCAACGGCAAATCGAAAACCTTTAGAAAAATCAAGAACGTTTCATAGACTAAAACTAACAAGTAATGAAGAATTTACTATTCCAGAAACAGCAACTTTGTTTTGTTCAGGAGGCGGTATATTTAGAAATGGTATAGCTATCGGAAATAACAATTCTATCATTCCTGGAAGCATACGGTTTTCAGAAAATAAATTACAATACCTAAAAAACGAAGGGTGGTTAAATATAACAGGATTTTTCGAAGATAACTGTAGAGAAAATTCAATTGCTAAGTTTGGAAATGACGGCGAATTAAAAGACACTAATATTTTGATAGAAAATAATGATATTAGTGGAGTCGATGTATTAGAATCTGAATATGTCGTCCCACCAGATGGTAAAAATATTAAAATTGGAAATATTCAGTGGTCAAATTCAATAGGTGATACAAATAAAACATTAATTTTTACAGAGCCGGGTGTTATAGAACCAAGTGATGGACCTGTTCTTATTTATGATTCAGCAGGAGGAATAAACAAACTTGTTTATTTTGAAAATACAACTGGGAAATTAGTTAGTTCTGGTGTTAGTGTTTCTGGTCAAAATGTAGTATTTGCATCATCACCCCCAGTTACTTCTTCCTCGCCGGGAATAACGGGTGAATATGCTTGGGACAATGATTATATGTACATGTGTGTAGCACCAAATACTTGGAAACGAACTGTTTTAAGCTCTTGGTAAATATATTGATATATTTTTAATCTTTTTCCTTTGATAAAATATATTACTAATAAGTATTCAAAATGGGAGCAGCACAAGGAGTTCCTTCTAATAATCAGAATCAAGGTACCAAATCTTTAAGTGAAGAAGACCAGCTTGCTCAAGGGATACTTGAAATGGCTAGTCAACTTTACAAACAGTACTATCCTAAAATGAATGACGTAACCCTGTGTCAAAATCTTGGTCTTGTTGCATCTAATAAACTGGAACAGTTTGATACATTTACATTAAAAAAGGTTTCAGACAAACAAAACAGTGGGAATGTAACATTAAAACCTGTATTTATATCGAAAAATTCCAACCAAGGAGCATCGTTTCAACTTGACCAAATGCCAGATTTACCAGATTATTTTGCAAATAAATATGTTAGTATTCCAGAAGGTCTTGATAAGAAAAGAACATTTTCAGTTTCATATTTATCAAAACAAATTATGAATATTTTGAGATATGGTGATGTACAAGATAGCCGTAAGCAAGATAGCCGTAAGCAAGATAGTTATAAGCAAGATAGTTATAAGCAAGATAGTCGTAAACAGAACACGCGTAAATATGATGATAGAAGAAAATTTGATCACAAGGGTAAAAAACAATTTAAAAGGAAATTCAAGGGAAAAAGATTTAAGGGAGGTGATGTTGAAATTGTTAAACCAATCGATGTATCTGCGAAACAAAACAAAACAGCAAAACCTGCCAATAATGAACTAACAAAAGAACTTTTACAATTTAGACAAAGTCTAGAACAAATTACAGAAAATAACAAAAATTCTAATAAGGGTCCCAATAAACCTAATAAGGGTCCCAATAAACCTAATAAGGGTCCCAATAAACCTAATAAGGGTCCCAATAGACCTAATAGACCTGATAGACCTGATAGACCTGATAGACCTGATAGACCTGATAGACCTGATAGACCTGATAGACCCGATAGACCAAATAGACCCAACAAGGGCCCCAATAGACCTAATAAACCTGATAAACCTGATAAAGATTCTAATCAGCCAGTTAAGCCTGATATTCTTGATATACTCAACATTCCTAATAAAGGTGCTGTTTCTCCAATAAAAAATAAACCAGAACAAGCAAAACAAAAAGATGTTGGTAATAATAAAAATAAAAATCTCAAAAAGGCACTTGGGTTAGTAAAGAATAAAATAAAAAATGTTAACAATAATGAAAATAACGATGAAGAAAACGAAAATGAAAATGAAAACGAAAATGAAAATGAAAACGAAAATGAAAACGAAAATGAAAACGAAAATGAAAATGAAAACGAAAATAATGAAGATGAAACAAACAAAAATAAAAGTGCAAAAAATGTTAAAGACGAAGGCTTATTAGCAACTGTAATAAAAAATGTTATTCAACCAGTAGAAAATATTGGTAAGGGTAATAAAAATAGAAATAAAAATAGAAATAAAAATAGAAATAAAAATAAAAATAAGAACAATAAAGGTAATAAGAAAAATACAAAGAAAACTATTTCAAAACAAGATTTATGCAAGTTGATTGCACATCATTATATGGTTCGTGCTAATTTGGTGGCTGCAATTGCGACAGCAATGCCCCTACAGTCAACCCCTGGATTTTGCGAAAGTAGAATTAATTCTTTAGAAAAAGGAGAACTTTGTCTACCCCCTGATTATGAAGCGGTTCAATCATTACCAATGTTAAAAGCATCTAGTATTTTATCAAGATATGTCAATAATTTTAACCATGGTGCATGTAGTTCTGTGAATGGTTATTATAAAAGAAGCGATCCTGCAAGAATGTTAAAAATTTATGAAGGTGATAATGAGCTTCAAAAAAAATATATCGAACATGTGCAATTAATGAAAAAGGATTACATTAATAGTTTATCTATTTTGAAAGAAATTTTAGAAGAGTTATTAAACAACCCAAATATGACAAATGCAGACTTAAAACTTCTTTCAGAAAAAACAAAAGAGACTTTAGATAATATGTATACTAACTGTCAATATGACTATATATTGGGTGTAATCACCTTATTACAAATTGATTATCAACTACCAAGAATTAGTTCCAATAGTATGAATAATCTAAAAACTGCTCTTGATGATAGAGCCAAATAAATAAGTATAACATAAATATACAAAAACATGTTCCAAAAATATCAATTTATACCACCATGGACGATGCCACTTATGTTAATTTGCGTTGCAGCGTATCGTTTATATACACATCCATATAAACTTAAAATGATGATAAATGATTTTAAAGACCCACAATTTTTAGGAATTCTTCTTCTTATTTTTCTATTTTTATTTTTTGTAATTGATCCAAATAGTAAAAGGTCAAAAGTTACGAACGACCATGCTATTATTGCAGGTATTAGTGCTTATTTTGGACATTTGGACCTGCCCCTAAGTGCCTGTTTCCTCTCGGGATGTTATACCTATTATACATATAAACCACCCGATGCATTATCAGACGAGTAAAAGTTTATGACGGTTTTAAAATACGGTCAATTGCCGTGTTGCTGGGCAGTGGTTCATTCGGCTTGCCGAGGATATGACCTAAATCTCCTGGTAATGTTACCACACTATAAGTAGCAGATATACCATCAACAATAGACGCTACTCCATTTTCAATAAAATAGGCAAGTTGCGTAATCATATTTCCGAAGCTGCCGCTATTGCTAAAATTATTTTGTCTAAGTCCATCTCCACCAGATTGTTTCAGTTCTTGTTTTAATCTTTTATTAATTCTTGCAATAATTTCTTTATGGTTTTTATGATCTTTTCCCATATTAGTATACTATTAATATGGGAAAGAAAGTTTATAACATTTTAGCACATATCATTTTTGCAATATCTTTACATACGTAATTATTTAATAGTTTTGTAACTTTTCTTTGAAGTAATTTGTGATGTATTCCACAATAATATTTAGATTTTCCATAACAAACTTTATTTTTACACCTGATTTTTTTTAACGTGAGTGATTTACAACGATAATCATTTTGATAAATGGGGTAATTAACATCTTCTGATATAAATATTGTTTTTAGATAACTATAAATTTTTAGCAACCAGCTCATTACATAAAAACCAGTTGTCTTTTATATATTTGATAAAATTACCAACTATCAATTAATCAATTTTTCAAAACACATAAGATACACACATACCAGCGGTATCTTGAGACAGCTCATTCATTACTAGGCTTATCACTTTTGGTACATATTTCTGATAGTGTGTTCCACAAAATTGGTCAGACTTATCAAGACTAATTTTGTTTCCACACCTTTTATGTTTTAACGTGAAGGCCTTACAATATTCATCATAATATTTGTCGAGTAAATACTGACATTGATAAGCAAGTTCTTCGTGTTCTCGAAACTCTAAGATTTTCTTTTTTAACGTAACAACTAATTTGCCATACCTGCTATATGGACTAAACAAAATATCAGAATATTCGTCTAAATACTTGAAAATCTCAAGTAAAAATTTTATTTGGTCTGGTTTTGATAAATCATTGAAATTATTTATCAAGGGTAATATTTTCTGTTCAAATTCAAATTTTCTGTTTTTATTCTTTTTATAAAACTGAATTTTACGTTCAATTTCATCTCCATAAGACATGTGCTTACCCATCTTGATATTTGATATACTATAACCTATTTAAGTAATAATCATTTTTTTCACTACCTAAAGTGATAACGTTTTGCACAAATTACGATGTGTTTCGTCGTTTTGGCATACATTACATGTGGTAACACGACATCGTGAACATCGTGTTTTGCACGATTCGTTACATGAAAAACAGATACCGCCCTCATTAATATATTTCAAGTATAATTTGAAATTATCATCATCAAGAGACATTTTTGCTATCTTTAATGTAGTAGACACTAAACCGGCCATTGATGCCATTAATGCTATATCCTCTTCAGAACCAGCTGGTATCACCCACCGACTAAAATAATAGTTTGTGTACATTGTAAAAATTTTGCGTTGTTTTACATTATCATTTCGCGCACCGAGGTACACATAAGACATCTTAAACTGTTCTTTAAATACAATTTGAGTAACTTTAGCATTTATGGAACGATTCCTGTTTTCTTCAACAATTAAACCAGAGCACTTACTTGCGTGTTTTTTCAAAACAGATGATTGGCAATTCTGACAAAACATAATCGACATACAATTTGAACATGTACGATTAGATTCTATTCCCCCACATCCAAAACAAATACCACGTTCGATATCTGCTACAAGGTCTTTTTTCTCATCTGATGCAATATATGTTTCCAACATCTTTTCTGTTAACGAACGAGGATTTTTCTCTTCGGAGTTTTTAATCATATCAGAGACCGCTATGGCGTTCCCAAATAATGTTTTCAATTTATTTTTGTCTGATTGTTCAGAAGACATTGTTATTCATTAATAAAAGTAACGTACTAAAAATATCAATTTTTTATAAAGAAAATATTATTAAGGATGTAACTGTATAACAGTATATTTTGTATATTATATAGAAAATGTATGATATTATTAAAGGTATTATTTGTTTTTTAACAACAAACAAATATTTGAGGTTTCTTTACATTATAATTGGCGTGATTCTTGTCATATATTTATTAAACAAAGTTAATATAAATAACTTTAGAGAAAACTTTGATCAACTTTCAAACCAAGGCTCTTCTGGAGTTAATATGGTAGATGCTATTAACTTTTTTTCAATGGGTAGCATTGATGGTAAAAATGGAAGAGACAAAAATGGTAATTTAATTTTAAATGGAAAACCAACTTCAGAAAAAGGATTTACAACAAAAGATGATTTAAATAAATATTTATTAACATATTCTGCTGGGCACCCATATCATAAATCGGGATGGGGTGTAATTCCACCCAATACTGATTGGGATAAATATGTATCTTCTTTTAAAACATCTGTTGATAATGCACTTAATAATAAAAAAATAGACAGCAATAAAGTATTAGTTATAGAACAAGCTGGTAACACACAATCTCCTGTTTATTTGGACCATAGCATAACAGTCAAAGGATTAGTTGTGAGACATGGTGGGATATTATTTATAAAAAGTTCAAAAGATAATAATCCACTAACCATAAAAACAGAATTTATACTTGTTGAATCAGGTGGATTATTACAAGCAGGTGCTACAGCTATAAGCACGCGATATAACCCAAAGAGTAAATTACGAATCATATTAACAAATCCACCAACTGGTTATGGTAAAATGGGAGTAGTTGCAAGCCAATATTCCTATAAAGTTTATGCACCTGGTGTAAATATTGAAACAAAAGATAAACCTGAGTTTACTACTTATACTGGAAGTGCTGGTGCATTTGGCAATGGGTTTGGTGCTAAATCAATTGGTATTGGATTTAATGGTAACCTGCATTTAAATGGTGCAATTCCTGAGATGATACCATATACAGGAACTTGGAATGCAATGGACAGTAATAAAAAGGTATTTTTTGATAAATTTCTTAGTACTAATTCAACATATGCTAAAAAGGAATATTCAAATACATGGTGTCGGCTCACATCCGCAGATATGACAAAAAAGACATTAACATTGGATAGTTCATGTAAGGGGAAACTAAGTAATTGGAACAAAGGTTCACAAGTATTAATCACTTATGCAACACAAGATGTATACAATGAAAAAATACAAATATGGTTAGACCATAAAGATAAAACACAACGCGATGCAAATGAAAATGCAAATAAACAAGCAGGATTTAGTTCAAATAATGGCGCGGTAGAAGTAGCAACAATAGCTGATATTGATAGAAATAATGCAATAATAACATTAGAAGAATTAAAATATCCACATAATGCAAAATATAAAAACTTATCTGGAAATGATGGTCCATGTATGACATTAGATAGAACAGTTAATGATCCAAAAGTTGCAAGCAAAATAATAGTTGATACTCGTGTACACGTTGCATTAATAACAAGAAACATTTTAGTAACATCAGAATTTAATGATAAATGCCTTGGTACAGGATGTAATAGATGGAAATTTGGTGGAAATGATCCAGAACCAGATTGTAAATATAGTCCCACCGGTCCAACAGGACCGACTGGACCTACTGCACCTACAGGTCCTGTTGGACCCACTGCACCTACAGGTCCTGTTGGACCTACTGCACCCACTGGCCCTGTTGGACCTACTGCACCCACTGGCCCTGTTGGACCTACTGCACCTACTGGCCCTGTTGGACCTACTGCACCTACTGGTCCTGTTGGACCCACCGCACCTACTGGTCCTGTTGGACCTACTTCGTCGCAATGTACTTCCATAAATGGTGATCCGTTTCAATCATGTGGACCAGGACAATATTTGAATTGTTGTTATAATTTAAGTTTGGCATATGCAAATGATGAATGTTTAACATGTGTCCCAAGTAATGTATTTGAAAATTTTGAAAATTATAGTAATATTCAGAATTACAAAGGCCCTGGTGGATTTGTAACATGTAATTGGTTTGAAAGATTAAAAGGTTCCCCTCAAATAGATTCTTCTACAACTTTATGTTATAAAAATAGAGATGATGCTGGGAATAGTAATAATCCTTCTGCAAATGCTAGATGCAGACTAGGAACTAAAGGTTCTACAACTATAAAAAAACCACCCACGAGTTCTGATATGAAGGGTCATTGGGTGTTTGGAACAGAAGGAAAGAAAGGGTGTAATGCAATATTAGGAGGACAAACAATGTTTAAACTTGGATCTTCTATTTCATTAGATGGTGTAGAATTTAAATATATGGGAACACCTTCAAATTTTGGTGAAATAGCAAGATATTCTGTACACTTTCATTTATCTGGATATTTCAAGTCTTTCAGGGGATATTTAAAAAGTACTGATTATCCAAGAGATGGAAAAGTTGCAAATTGTTCAATATGGTGTTCTTTTAACAGATGGGTAACATGTCATGGAACTCATGAAGTTGAAATAGTAAATAACCTTGGATTTATTTCATATGGAAGTGGGTATTATGTAGAAGATGGTACCGAAACTTTTAATAATTTTGAACATAATATGGGTGTATGTACAATTCCTACAAAAGCTGATGATTATTTAAATCCATTACCAATAATTGGTAATATTTCTGCTGATATATGTTGGCCATCTGTGATATGGATTAAAAATAATATGAATTCGTGTTTTAGAAATGTATTTTGTTGTAGTCCTAAACCAACTTTTGGAATATGGACCGTTACACAGTATAGTGATAGATTAAGAGGACCTTCCGCAGTATGTATTGGTGATCCAAAATTAGGATTACCAGCATTAGCATCTTATGCTAATGCTTCAGGGACAGATGCTTCTGCGCTTAATCAATATGGGAAAACGAGTCCTAATTCTCCAGTATGTTGGGCACCTCAAACACCAATTGACTTCCGACAAGCTGGGTTATCTGAAAAAAATAATTGTATTTCTTTTGGAAATAATAATGCAAGTACTCCTTACTTTTTATGGGTCGAAAATGTATTTTATAATATTCAGGGTGCTTTTTCTGAAGAGTTAGATATTGCATTTAAACCAGGTGTATTGGGATGTTCAATGGGTAAAGGAGATGTAAATAATGAAGACGCATTCGATAGAGATACTCCTGAATTTTTACCACAGGATGGTATGAATGCATGTATTGATCAAGAAGGTGTTGGACAATCTACATATCCGGAACCTCTATTTGGTGGAGCGGATGGTGATAGACATGTATACCAACCATCTATTGATAAAAATAATAATACCACATATAAGCAAAACGCAATTCCAAAAATATTTGCAAATTGGTTGTGTTTTAATATTGGAAATGATGATACTGCTGGAAGAGCTGGTTCTGGATGGTTACATTTAGGAATGGCATGGTTAATAAATTGTTGTTTTATTACTAACGATTTAGCTGGTAATAGTACACGATTTGAATTTACACATGGTGATAACACAAAAACAGCTCCAAATGTTTACCATGTTTTATATAATATTATTACAAATGGGGAATTAGTATTACCAGCAAACCCAATGATAATTGCTGGTGATAAAACATTTATATCTGATAAAGCTAAGATAGGATATTCTGAATATGTTGCTCCATATATGCCAGTTGGTCAACAAAGTGACTGGCGCAATTGTGCAGTTACTAATTATTATTTAGCAGATGGTGTATCAGTTGATATTATACCTACAGGCTTTTGGAAAACAAATACTTTAATACCAACAATTACACTTTATGAGGTTCCAAATAAAGATAGTGGTGTTAGTGAAGTTGGTAAAAAATACATTGTTACAAAAAACAGTGGGATAAATTTAAATAATTATCAAGTTTGGACACCAGACAAATCAGACCAGTGTAAAGTACCTTATGTATGTTCACAGGGAAGTGATGGAAATTGCCAACTATTAAAAGATGGTGACAAGTATGTTGTTAATTCACAAGTAGGTTTATTTAATAATGATTATGGAATTGGTATTGGTAATGAAATATGTAGATTATTAAAATTTATTAAATATTCAGAACCTATAAAATGTCCACCTTATAGTCAGTAAAAATATTTTTATTGTGTAACATGTCTACAGTTATTATCATCAACTATAATTTTTATATGATTGTTCATCCATTTTCTTACATCATCGATATGACTTACCGTTAAAATATACTCGTTATATCCTAATAAAGTTTTTAGAATAATGTCCAAATTTGACCTTGTTTTTTCGTCTAAACAGGACCATCCTTCGTCACAAATAAAGAAGTTTGGTTTTGAAACATTTGATAAAGTTTGAAATGATACCCTAAAAGCTAATTCAACCAAAAACTTTTCGGAACCACATAACATCTTCGCATTTAAACCATTTTTGTAAGACGTTCCTAATTGGTTTTCCTGTTTTTCATTCCATATTTGAATCGATGTTTCTTTTCCTTCATTCTTTATCTTAACTTTCATCCCAGAATATTCCGACAATATTAAATTAACAGTGTCTTGTAATAGATTTGTTATTTTCTTTAATAAATATGAAGGTATGCCATTATGATGAGACATGGAAATAAAATGATTAAGTGTCGATGTTTCCTCATTAAGTTCTTTTAATTTTTCTTTATTTTTGTTAAATTCATCTAAAGTATTTTTATGTTTTGTTAAATCGAAATTTAATTTTGCTTCACCCTTGATAATATTAATTATTTTAACATTATTATTTTCAATTAAATCTGATAGTAATGTAATAGTTTTCTTTACCATATCATTTCCTTTTTTGATTTCGATATTATTTTCTTTTATTTGTATTTCTTCTTGTAATTTTTTAATATCCTTTTCGATTTGGTTTAAATTAGTTATGTTTTTAATATATTCAGAAATATTATGTAATTTCTCTGTTAATATTTTTCTTTTACCCCCAATTGTTTCGTTATAAACATTATCTTCTTCTATTTGAGTATAAATAGAATCAAATTTTTCTGTTAAGTTATCCAATAATCGAATCAAGTCTTTGACTATATTTATTGACTTTACAACTTTTAGTTTCTTTTTTAATTTTTTAATTTTACTATTTTTGCTTTTAATTTGTGATTCAACATTTTTAATTTTATTTTGTAATTCTAGTTTACTATTAAACTCTTTGATTGCTGTTTTTAGTTCTTCAATATTTTTTTCATATCTTTCCTTTTCTTCAAGAGAAACTTCTCTTAAACATAGTTTCTTTTGATTAGAAATACTTAATTTAAGTTTTTCAACCTCGTTTTTAGTTTTTTTATGGTCAAGTTTCGTATCCTTTTCTCCTTTCATTTTTTCTTTTGCATCAAGTACAAATTTATTATCACAACAAAATTTACACTCTGGATTATATTTATGGGTTTTTAAACGTTTTTTAGCTATTTCGATTGCTTTAAGGTTTTCATCGAGTAATCGCAATGTGTTAGTGTAAACTTGTAATTTTGTTTCGTCTTTTTTTAATTGTTTAGCATCCCATTCTCCTGTAACATCGTCAAATGTTTTTAAGCGTTCGTATTCCTCTTCAACTGCTTCTGTTTCATTCTTCAAGTGTTCATTTAATTCTTTTAGTATATTTGTTTTATTTTTTATTTTGAATTTGTCTTTAACCTTTTCTAGAGTAATACATAATTTTTCTATAGGTTTATTGTTTATTAATTCAAGTAATTCTTCTTGTAACTTTTCAATTTCTTCTTCTGAACTATTATCTTCATTGTCATTATTACTTTCGTTTATAAATTCACTTGCTAATTTTCTATTTTTCTTTATTTGTTTTGTTCCTTTCTCATAAGAACAGTGTTTAATATCTTTGTCTTTGACTTTTTTACCACGTGCTTCTTTTAATTTGTTAAATACACTAGTGATTTCTTCCCAAATAGATTTAAATTCCTTTTTAAATTTTTCTGTATCTTTTTCTTTTAAGTTATTTAATTGGACTTCTAACTTATGTTGTTCATCATTTACATCGTCACCTTCCCATGTTTTATCAAGATTCTTAAAAATAATTTCAAGCTCTTTGTGTTCTTTTTCCTTCTTAATTTGAATATTTTTTAAAGAATATAATGGAAGCCTTGCATTATCTTGAATTAATGGTTTTAATGTAGGTAATAGTTTTTCTTTTTCTTTTCTTGTTTCGTGAATTTGTAATTCCAATTCTTTTTTATTATTTGTGAACTCAACTAATTCATTTTCAATTTCTGATACTTTTAAAACAATAGCTTTTTCATCAACATTATTTAATTTTTCATTTAAACTTTTAATTTTTCCCTTTACCTTTTTAAGATCGTTTTTTGATAATTTATGAAACTTGTCATATAAATCAAGTTGAAATATTCTAGAAGTAAATTCTTTTTGATTTTTTCCAGACATCATTAAAAAATTATGAACACTATTTTGTGCCATAAACGTAATTGTCATGAAATCATCGTATGTCCCTAATAGTGATGTAACATAAGTATTAGCATCTCGTGTTGAACCATCATGGATAATTAATCCGTTTTTTTCAATAGTAACCTTTATAGATTTTACATTTGTTTCTCTTTTGATGTTATAAATGTCTTTTGTGTTAACATCTTCAAAACGTAAAAGACAAAAGATATTTTGTTTTTCTTCGGTATCTGAAGAATACATTAAATCATTATA
>Ga0180432_10003076_pt1 | contig 24216 bp, 14 predicted proteins | sample SS_ome_10_FD_132414 | JGI IMG/M metagenome (GOLD analysis project Ga0180432, IMG submission 132414) | Hypersaline lake sediment archaeal communities from the Salton Sea, California, USA - SS_1_MS_2 metaG | ecosystem: Environmental > Aquatic > Non-marine Saline and Alkaline > Hypersaline >... | reverse complement strand
GAACTGCCGGTCGAACTGCCAGTCGACCAGCCGGCCCATCTGTACATATCTCGTACGCGCTCCAGGCACGAAGAGCGCGCCTGCACCCGCTGCCGCTTGTTGTTTTGAGTCAGTGAATCTGTGTTCGCGCGCTTCATGTTTTTTTTCGTTTTTTTTTGCGAATTATTTTTTTTTATTTTTGTCGCGGTTTTTTGACCAGGCCAGACGGCCGGTGCATGCTCTGTGCTCACTCGCGCTGGAGGAAGACGCAGATAATCTTGTCGAGGTCCTTGAGCACCTCGTCGTCACCTTCGTCAGCGTATTCGTAGTCGCCGTAGCACAGCGTCAGGTAGCGCGCGTGGGCGATTTGGCCGGGGGTTTTCGACGCCGCCATGGCTTTTTCAGCGGCGTCCGGGGCGGTCCGCGCCACGCGCAGCGCAAGCGCGTATTCGAGCCATGTGCGCACGGCGGGCATGCCGTAGGCGGCGAACGAGATCGGCTCGGCCAGCTTGGCGTTCGCGAAGCGCGCAGCCAGCGGGGCCAGCTTCACGAAGTGGTCCACGACGCACAAAGAGGCGATTCCGTGCTCGAGCCAGCGTCGCAGCGTGCCGCAGAAATGCCCGTGCATCCGCCCCAGAAAAAAGGCGAGCAGCTCGCCCGTGCCGTTGTTAGGCATCTCGGCAGCGCAGTCGAACATGAGATCATAAAAAATCTTGGCCCCCTCCGCGTCCGGCATAAAAAGCAGGTTTGGCGCGACAAAGCCGAGCAGCTGCGTAAGGTAGTGCCACTCCAGCTCCAGCGATCTAGGGTGCTTATTCACCATTCCCGTCAAGGCGGGAAGCTGCACCACGGACGTGTGCGGGATCAGCGAGTGAAAGCAGCTCGTGTTCTGGGCGCTGCTGAAGAAGTTTCGAGCGCAAGTCTTGCATAGCTGCGACGAGCCGCGGGCGTAGCATACTCGGCATACGCGATTCGGCCCGTCTGTTCCATTGCAGAGGCCGCAGTGTTTGTCTTTTGGCAGTCCCACGCAGTGCGAGCACAGCCTCCCGGGCCGCCGGCGCGAAAAAAGCGGGCTGTCTCGCTTCGCGCCACCTTCCTTCCCGTATGTCCTGTCCAATGCTTCCTGCACAAGGCGGTCGGCGAGGGCCGTCAGCTTCTTCTCCGAGAGAAACTGGTCGATGTTGGTAACTTTGCTGCTCATCCTGCGTGATCCGGTTGTTTTTTTTCGATTTTTTTTATTTTTGTCGCGGTTTTTTGGCCGGGCCGGACGGCCGGCGCATGCTCTGTGCTCACTCGAGGATGAGGCGGGGCTTCATGACCTCGCGGTCCTGCGCGCTGTAGGCGAGCGCGGGGGCTTCGCGGATGAAGTCGCGGTAGACGAGGAAGCGGAAGCGGGGACGGTCGTAGCGGTAGCCGCCCGAGCTCTGGAAGCCGCGTTGGACCAGTCGCTCGTCCAGGCCGGAGGCGAAGGCGTTGACGATCTCGGGGAAGTTGGAGGAGTGGTTTGAGGAGTAGATGCCCGGAGTCTGAGCGCTTGGCAGCATGGAGAGAGCCTTGTTGTCGATGATCATGTCGACGTAGCCGTTGCCGAACGCCTCAGGGAGGGCGCCGCCGTTCTGGCTGCGCAACTCCCTGAGCTCATCTTTTTTCCACACGCAGAGGTTGGAGGTGACGTGCAGCCAGAGGCCGTATGGGTTGATTTCGGTTTTTCCCGGGTGCACCTTGTGGATGAGGGTCTGGTAGAAGATGACGACCGAGCCGGCGGGCACGTGGATCTGCTGAATGTAGGGGTCCCAGCGCTTGAACATCGCCTTGTCGGCCGTGGAAAACCCGTGCTCCTTATTGGTGTGCTTGAAGCCGGCCGGGACGGCGGGCATGGGCTGGATGGCGGGGGCGGTGTGGCTGCCCGGGGCGGCCGAGAAGCCGCGGTCGTGCGTGCCGACCCACCCGCCGAACACGTGCCCGAAACAAGTCGCCTTCAGCCTCACGTCGCGGAACCTTCCCCATGTTTGGTTTCGCAAGATGGGCCAGCCGACGGCGGGCAAGTGGAGGTCGCGATGCGTGGACTCCCTGCCCTGCTGAGCGCCGTACTTGCGGGTCACCCAGCGGTCGTAGATGTGCTGGTGCGTGACGGCGGTGGCGATGCCCGCCGCGTTGGCCTCACGGGCAAGCAGCTTGGCGAGCTCTTGAAACAGGCGCTGGGTGCGCAGGTGCGTGATCATGCGCATCTCGCGCGCGAAGGGCGTGTGGTTGGCGGAGGGCATGTTGATCGCACCAAATGCGCCGGGCGTGGCCATGCCGATCGTGAATTTGGGCGATTCTGCCAACGGATTGAGCGGAACGCGCGGGGTCTTGTACTTGCCGTATACGATACCGTCGTTCCGGAACGTGGCGAAGGGCTCCGCGTTGGTGGCGTTCAGCTCGGGCATCTTCGCGTAGGTGTCGACGAGGAAGCGCTCCTTGAACAGAGCGAGCTCCAGCTTCGTGAGCATGGGAAAGATGACGTAGCCGCCCTCCTTGAGCTGGCGGGCGAGCGCGGCCCAGTCGAGGTTGTCCACGCCGGGCCAGTACCCGCGCTGGGCGCGCGGGTACTCGAGGCGGTACGGCTCGGGGATGGGCAAGCCGAGGGTAGTCGCCTGCGTAGTCGGCGTGGCGCGCGTCGAGGTCGTAGTCGAGCTGCTTGTCGTGGCCGCGGTGCTCGTGCTGCTGCCCGCCGCGGGAGCGTCGTCCTCGGCGTCCAGGGCCGCCAGCTCACGCTCGATCTCGAGTTGTTGGCGACGCAGCTCGGCGCGGCGGGCCGCGATTCTCGCGCGGGCTTGCTGCTTCGCTTGCGAGGCCTTGCCGGCCTTCTTGATGGGGTCGCGGTTGATGTCGGGGCCGACGAGCTGCGCGTCGATGCTGGAACTGCTTGTTGACGAAGACGCGGCGGCCGGGAGCACCTCCGTGCGTGCGGGCCAGGTGTTCTTGGCGCCCAGGGCCTGCTCGGCTCTGCGCAAAACGTCGTTGGCAAAGCCCCAGCCGGGCGACGAGTGCGCGGTGTAGAAGCTGCCGTCGTCACCGCCCTGCATGTTCAGTTTCTCGACCGCCATGATGCCGGCGATGTGCTCAAGCACGTCTTTGCCGACGCGCAGGCGCCCCTGCCTGAACTCCGCGAGCTTGCCAAACAGCTTGTCCAGCACGCGCTTTTGGGCTGCGTTCAGACGGTCGTTCTTGGGGCTTTCCACCTCGAACCCTTCATCGTCGTCCCTGTCTTTGGGCCACTCGGTCTGCTCGTAGATATCACGCAGAAGCTTGAGGAACGGATAGGCGGCTTCCTCGCTGTACGGATGGTAGGGGGTGAAGGGGGTGTGGATTGGGAAGGTTTTCCGTCCGCCCCACTTGAACAGCTTGACGGCGTTCTCGGGCGCGATCATGCCGACCAGGCTGATCTTGTCGCCCTTGCCGCGGATGTGCGGCATTACAGCATCCTGGGCCGTGGTGCCGCTCGTCGTGGCGGCGGCCGGCTGCTGCTGGCCCAGCGACGCAAAGTACGCCTTCACCTTGGGGAGCACGACCCTGTTCAGATAGTAGTAGTCCTCCGTGAACTCCGTGCCGTGCGTATTCCATTCCCACTCTTCGAGAGCGTCGATGATCTGCTTGCGCATGCCGGCGTCTGGCCACGCATTATACTTCACGAGCGCTTTGATCAGCTGGTCCACGAGCTTCGCCCAGTGTCTTTCCCGCGCGTCCATTTTGGGGCTCAGCGTTTCCCTGAAGATGTCCGTGAGCACGAGCATAAACTGGTTGTTGAGGGCGATGTACATGTCGCGCTTCTTGTCATCGACGCGGAAGATATTGCGCACTGCCTGGGCGTTGTTCAGATTCACCAGCTTGGGCTTGAAGTTGGGGTTGTGGCGCGGGTCGCCCATGACCCTGATGTGGTTTTGGTTCGTCACGCTCACCTCCGCCTCGTCTTCGCCACCGACTTCGGCTTCCTCGGCCTCGAGCTGTACCAGTTCCCGCTCGATCTCGAGTTGGCGGCGGCGCAGCTCGGCGCGGCGGGCTGCAGCTTGCTCGCGGGCGCGGCGCTTCGCCGCGCCTTCCCGACCCTTCTTGACGGGGTCGCGGTTGATGTCGGGGCCGACGGGTTCCTGGGCGGGCAGGCTCATGTCCGACGCGGCTTCCCGGGCCACGTGCAGCTGCTTGATCAGGGCACCCACGCGGTCGGATGACCCGTACTGCGCACCGATCGGCTCACCCGCGTATTCGTCATCCTCGTCGTCGTCGCTCCAGAATTCGTCTTCCCACTCGTCGTCCTGCAGCTCCGGCTCTCTCCACTTTCTGCTGCGCGCAGCCGTTCTAGCTTCCTTCAATTTTGAAAGCGCTTCTTGCATATCGCGTCTAGCCTCCACCACCCTCCCAGCGAGGATGATGACATCGCGCATGGCCGCCTCTCGTGACTTGTACGGGCCTTCCTTGGGCTTATACAGTTCATACCTCGCATATTCGAGCAAATGATCCCTGTCGCTGGGGGTCAACTTCATCTTCCTGTCCAGCCTGTTGAGCTTTTCGTAGATCGATCGGGTCTTATTCAACCCCCTGATATTCGCTACCGCGTGCTGGCGCGTCAGAGTGTACCGGGGCCCGATCATTTCGGCTCCCTCGAACGCCTCGGTGAGCGCGACCATCTCGTGCGTCAGCTTCTCTAACTCCTCCTTGGTCAGGGGCGCCAGGGGCGCGTCGTCCTCCGCCGCTCCCGCCTGCTTCTGAAGGGCTTCGCGCGTTTCTTCCATCTCAATCTCCTTGAGGATATCTCGCAGCGCGCGCTTTTCCGCGCGCGATGTCTTCTTCTGCACGCCTCGCTTGGAGAAGGAACCCGTCTCCCAGGACGAGGATGCAGCCGTCGGGCGTGCGCCAATCATCTTGGCGCGCGCGTTGATCTGTGCAGACATGGTTCGGTGTTGTTGCAAAAGTTGCGGCAAGGCGCAGGAAGGCGGGGTTTTTTTTATTTCGCAAACGCTGAGTCAAAGTTGCAGTTTTTATTTTTTTCCGTTCGAACTACCATTCGTGCTCGGGCGTGAGGCCTTCTTCGTCACTGCCCTCGTTGCGCACGGGCATGTAGTCGTCTTCCTCGCCGCCGTCCCACTCATGGAGATCTTCGCAGCACTTGCAGCACGCATAGCAGGAGAGCAGGCACAGGGAGAGCGTGCGCCCAAGGCACGTCTCGATCAACTCGCAGAAATCTTCCATAGGGTGCACTGTTCAAATGACGCCTGTTGTTCAGGGGAGAGTTCTCGCTTGAGGTAGCAGGCGTCCGGGATGGCTCTCAGCGGAGCGGTTTTATGCAGGTGTATGCTGCAGCAGAAACTCATTTCGTCCTCTACGCAGAATCCGAACTCGAGCGATACGCGCTGTCCGGAAAATTCCTCGACGGCGTCGACCAGCTTCACGTCCGCGCACGAAGATAAACCCTGGGCGAACTCGACGGCTTGCCAAACACCAGCAAACGTGCACGCCAGGAGGGAGAAGGCGAGCACCGTCCTGAACAGCTCGCCCATCTCCTTGCTGGTCCGCTCGTCCGCGGTCACCTCGAAGATGCCGCGCAGGTCGACCGACATTTATGTGCGTGCGTGCGTACTTTTTTTCGGTTGCACGATCAAGGGGGGACTTGTTTTTATTGGGAGGACGAGGAGGACGAGGAGGACGAAGCGGTGGCTTGCGGCTCGACCCGCGTGGCGGGGGTGGCGCACATGAGCTGCTGCGACTCGAGCGCGCAGCAGACCCACGAGGGCGACACAGCGATGGAGTTGACGAGGTGCACGCTTTCGTAACACGCGTCCTCCAGGAAGGCGCGCCCGCGCGGGAGCGCAGACAGGTTGTCGTTCAGGATTTGCTGAAGGTTGTACACGCGCTCGTAGAAGCGGATGACGCTGCGGAACCGGATCACGCCCGTGTTGAGCGCCAGCACGACGCCGAGCCGGCTGTAGATGCGCCCGGGGATGGCGAACCCCCGCGCGTCGGTCTGCTCGGCGGGCGGGTTGGGCAGGAACTCGTGGAACACGCGGAAGTCCTTGAAGAAGGGCGTCTGGTCCCCCCCGACGATGAGCGGCACGGGCGTGCTGATCCCTTCGTGCGACAGCAGCCACAGGCGCATCTGCCTGTCCAGGATGCTCAGCACCTGCCCGTCCTCGGTCAGCCGGGCGGCCAGCGGCGTAAACGGCAGGCGCTCGTATCGCGCGCAGTCGTCCGGCGCCGAAATCTTGTTGGCACGCACGTCGTACCGCACCTCGCGCATCTGCACCACGCCGTCTCGCTTGAAGAACACGTAGATGCTGCTCACCCCGGACGCGTTGTCCCAGACGTCGCACACCTCGAAGCAGATCAGCTCGTCCCCGGGGTTCAGGTTGATCGGCTGCACGCTGGACGTGGGCGAGTTGTGCGGGAGCGGCGCGACGAGCACGGACGGCGTGGCGTGGTTTCCGCCCTCCGCGATGTGCTCGACGCCCATGACGACGAAGCCGAGGCCCAGCCGGATCTGCTTCTGGAGCGGCCTGCACAGGCCCGGGAACGGTTGCGCGTACAGCACCCTGCCCCCGGCGTCAAACACCAGCAGCAGCTCGCGCCAGGCGGCGGCCAGGCGGTGCCCCTTCCCGTGCGTGGCGACGGGCAGCCCCCGGAGCGCGCGGTCGTAGTCGCGCGGGATGTGTGTTATGCCGCCTTCCGCGTCCCACGGGTGCCACGGCTTGGAGTAGAACGAGGTGAGGTAGCGCCCCTTGAACTCGTTGGTCTTGGCCCACTCGTACGGGCTGCGCGTGAACGCCCGCTCGACCAGGGTGTCCAGGCACGAAGAGAAGATGCGCGGACTGAGCGTCGCGGGCTTCCGCTGCTCGTCTGCGTACACGTTGACTTTGTAAAATACACGCTCGTCTGTCACGCCGAGTATCACCAGGCTGCTCGTGTCGAACAGGTCGCGCATTGTGTGGTACACGTGGTGCGTGCAGAGGCACGGGCTCCCACGGAACACCTCTTCCACGCAATCAAAAGTATTTTTTTGTTGGTCGTCCTCGGCGGCCATCCAACTTTTCTGTCTCGCCCTCGGCAACCCGCGCTCACCGTAAACAAAAAATTTCTTTTTCGCAAGAACGAGATGCGGCGCGAATACGACATACTCAGCGGCGAGGACGCGCGCAAGCGCCCTCGCCTCAGGCGATCCGAGCGGGACTTCCGCTCCCTCAGCTGCGCGGTATTCTCGATCGTCTGCGTGATCCTGCTCGTGTCGGGGCTGCTGCTGTTCAGCCCGGCGACCGACCCCGGCACACTCACGAGCGCCTGCGAGCGCGGCGAGTGCGACAACCACCCCAAGCTCCGGGCCCAGGAGCGCAAGGAACGCGCCGGCCCGGAACCCGCTCCCCCCGCGGCGTCCCAACTCACGCTGGGCCTCGCCAAGACCGAGTTCTCCCTGCCCCCGCTTGCAGAATCGACGCTGTACCAGAGCGCCTGCATGCCCGTGATTCGAGGCGACGAGCGGCCCGCCCTGGAGACGGCGGGCCAGCGTTTCGAGCAGCTGCTGGCGTCGCTCACACGTCCGCGCGCACTGACGCACGCCCCGGCCCTGCGCTCTCTGTACGAGCAGTGCGTGCGGTCCGCCGAGGACCAGCCAGCCTCGCAAACGTTCTCTGGTCTGCTCACTTCCACCCTGCAATTCGACTACGGGGACCGACTCGAAGACTTGCTGGGCGCGTTCGCCCGGTTCGACATCGCCAACCCGCTCGCGCTGAGTTTTGAATTGCACCCCAAGCACGGCCTGCGCACCGGGAGACTGGTCCCGCTGATCTCGCAGCACGAAGTGCGCTTCTCGCACGAAGATATTCCGCTGGACCAGGAAGCGCTGCGCGCGTACAAGCATGCTCTGGGATACCCCGAGACGGCGGCGGAGAAGTCGCGCATGGGCGACTTTGTGCACCTGTACGCTGAGCTGCACATGCTCCGGCCCACGCACAACGCCGGGGTGAAAATGATCGACTACGCGCTCCATTCGCCCGCCCTGCGCGAGGAGATGCTCGCCGGGCCCGCGGAGATCAACGAGTTTGCGGACGCCCTCCGCCGGGAGGGGTTCGACCTGCGGCGCTACTTCGCGGCGGCGCGCGTGGCGTGGCCCGAGGAGGCGCTGTGGGTGCACAGCCCGCACACGATGCTGGACTTTGCGCGGCTGGCGCACTCCACCCCGCCCACGGCCTGGCGCGACTATTTATACGTGGTGCTGCGCTCGCTGACGGACCCCGAGCTGCAACGAAAAGCCACCCCGGGCCAGCACTACGTGTACCACACGCACTACAGCGGGCGCTGGGCGCTCCCCTGGGACGTGCCCTCGCAGTACGAGTTTGTGACGACCGAGGACCACTGCATGGGGCTGGTCGAGGCCTACCTGCCGCACGCCACGAACCTCGCGGTCGAGCGCGCCATTCCGAATTTCCGGGCGACCGCGGACCGCGTGCGCGCGCTGTTTGCCGAGGCCAAGGAGGCCGTGCTGGCGTTTGTGCGCGAGGACCGGGACGGCTTGTTCGGGCGCGTTCCGCCGCAACTCCTGCAGAAGCTGGAGCGCACGCAGCTCGTCCTGTTTGACGAAGCGGACGAGATCCGCGCCAACACCGGCATCACGCCCGAGGAGATCGAGCACACGCAGCACTACCTCGACACGATCATCGAGCTGCGCAGGCGCTCGCTGCAGCGGGCCGCCACCCTGCGCTGGAACCCGAACATGCCGGACGCGCGGCTGCTGTACGACCAGCTGGCCACGCCCGAGAACGCCTATTTCGTGCACCAGCTGAACGCGGTCGTGTTTAACCTGGGGCTGGTGCACGCCTTCGCCACCGGGGTGGTGCGCGATGAGCAGGTGCGCTTCCTGCTCGCGCACGAACTCGCGCACGGCATGGACGCGACCGGCCTTTTTTACGATGACCGGGGCGGCCTCACGCTGGAGCTCGTGCTCGACCCAACCGTACAATCGGCGCACCAGCGCTGGATCGTGGAACTCGAGAAGCACTACACCCGGGCGTCGTTCGTCCACCGCGTCGATAACGACGTGCTGCGCAGCGAGCATGAGAACTTCGCGGACGCCGTTGCCACGCTCTCGCTCGTGCGAGCCAACCCGGAGGGCGCTAAAAGAGTTTCCGAAATGCTGCACAGCGTAGCCCGGCTATTCTGCAAACCGCTCCCATACGACCGGCAGGAGGACGTCCGATTCACGTTCTCTTCCACGCACTCGCTACCGTCTGTCCGGACAGACGCCCTCTGGTCTCTCGCCAGCAAAGACTTCAGCGCAACCCCCCCTCAGCCCCGCTATTCTTAGGACACGCATGGCGGCCGGTGCGGACTGGCATTGGAGCGCGGGGGACAAGTGGAACGCATGCACGATCTACGACCAGCAGTGCTCGTGGGCGCCGCGCCGCGACCTGCACGCCGACCGCGACGACGAGCTGCTCTCGCACACCAAGCGCGAGGAGACGGACTACGCCGAGACGCTCGCTCATTTTGAAGCCCTCATCCGCGAGATGCGCCGGCGCCGGCCGCAGTGCCTGGGCTGCGGCCGCGAGTACACCTCCGAGGACAACCTGGCGGGCTTCGGGTGCCGGGTGCACCTCTGCGCGCGCGGCATCGGGAAGGATGGCGAGGAGACCTATGGATGCACGGGCCTGCCGACGGTCGTCCCGCACATGTCGCCCCCCTGCACTCCCTGCGTGCACACCGGCACGCAAGAGGCTTTCGATACCTACGTGCTGTTGGGACACAACAATTTCATCGCCATCCCGGCCTCGCTGGCGCGCGTCCCGCCCGAGCGGGGCGGGCTGAACATCAACGAGAATCACATCGCGGCCGAGACGGAGCACAACGTGTATTTATTCTGCAACCGGGACCGCATGAAGCAACACAAGCCGTACGATCCCGCCTTCCTGGAGCGCATCCGCGAGCTCGACCTGGTGTACCTCGGCGAGTCGCTGTCTGTCGCGGAGGAGCGGCGCATCCGCGACATGCCGCTCGAGCACCTCGTGACGGTCAAGCGCGGCGAGACCGCGCACGCCGGCGCAACACCGGTGGGCACGGGCGACGGCGCCTTTGGGCACCTGTGGGAGACGCCGCTCGCCGTCCCCTCCACCGAGCAGTTGCTGCAATTTTTCAGCCGCTAAATAAAAGAAAGCAAGCAAAAGGCGAACGGACGGCCAGAAAATTGCGACAAGAATGGCAGAAGAAGGATTCGGCACGCTGTCGGTGAGCGTGTTCGCGGGCGGCGGCGGCGGCCTCAACGCGGGCATGCTGGAGGCCGCCAGCGACGAACAGCGCACGCAGCACGACGCGAGCGCGCGCGAGAAAATGAAGCGGCTGAACGACACCAAGGAGGACCTGCACATCTTCCAGCCCATCACAAAGGCCCACCTGGACAACGACCAGCTGTGGGTGATCGGCACGCGCGAGCTCGGCGTGGGCCTGCCGGTCTACGTCCCCCACAAGAAGCTCGGCGCGTGCCTGGTCGTGCGCGGGACGATCAAGGAGCTGTGGAACGAGCCCGGCACGCGCATGCCCCACTTCGTCGTGCGGCGCCTGCACCCCATGTCCGTCAACCGGCGCAACAGCGACCACAAGCATTATTTGGTGCCCATGCGCTGCAAGAAGCACGGCATAGACATCCCCTGGATCCTGCCCGTCCCGATCGGCCTCGTCAACGTGCAGGTCTCGCAGCGCGACAAGGGCAAAACGCGTCTTACGACGATTGTGTGGAAGAACAACGCGCCCACCGAGCTGACCCACGCCAGCCTCGAGGAGGCCTACCAGATCATGGACGGCACGCTCGGCGAGGAGAAGAAGGAGGGCATGCGCGCCCTCATGGAGATACAGAAGCGCGCCTACCCCGAGCTGTACGCGCGCTACCTCGAGCGCAGCATCTCGCTGGTCGAGCGCTACGGCGGCAGCGCGCAGGAGGCCGCCCTGGACGGGGGAGACGGGCCCTCGCTGCTGCTGCAGGACCGCATCGGGGCGGACCCCAACGCCATGTCCGGCGCGCTGGGCGAGCTGATGCCGCTCGCGCTCGAGGAGCCCACGGACGAGACGTCCAACGCCCGCGTGGCCTGTATGTTCATTCTCAACCACGCGCCTTGGCTGCGCACGAGCTTCATCAAGCTCTACCGCCTCCCGGACCTCGTCAAGATCCTGCACAAGAAGCACGAGGTCGTGCGGCGCGAGGAGCGCGCCGTCGCCATGACCAAGTCGTGGACCGTCCTCAACAGGCCCGAGGTGAGCGAAGCCCGGCGCCACGCGATCACCCAGGTGTTCACGGACTCCTTCTCGACGTTTGGCCTGGACGAAAAAGAATAAACGCGGCCCGCCCATATAAGCAATCTGCTTTCTGTGCTTTGCCCGGCAAAGCGCTATGAGCAGCAAGAAGCAAAAAGCGAAGAGCGTGGTGAAGAGCGGCATCAAGGCGCTGGGGGGCGCGGTGCTCGGCACGTCCGCGGGCAAGGCCGGCGTGGCCGCTGCCAAGAAGGCGGTGTACGACGCGCGCAAGACGTACGTGCTGTTCTTCGGGGACATCGCCCCCCGGGAGAAGGCCGGCCTCGTGTACAAGTCGGTCAAGATGCCCGGCACGGGCTATCAACTGCTGATCGGGTACGAGACGGCGGGGGCGGATCGCGGGGCGGAGTATTTGATCAAGGCCGTCACGGTGCACGGCGAAAAGAGCACGACCTTCGAAGACATATTCAAGACGGCGCCCACCCTGGTCGCACCGGCGGAGGGGATCGCCGCGCCCGCTCTGTTCCGCGTCACCGTGCCCAAGTCCAAGACGCTGACGAAGGCCGGCAACATACCGATCCGCGTGGACGTGCTGATGCAGATGCAGCAGGGCGGATTCAATCCGCGCAACGTACCGATCGCCTTGCCCAGCCGTATGCAGCCGATCGACAAGCAGACGCCAGGGGCCAGTCGCGTGCTGCCCATGATCGCGCAGAACTTCAACCTGACCGCGGAGGGCATCCGCGACCCCATCGCGTCCCTGTTCGTCCGCGAGCTCAAGGGCAGGATCGCCCAGTCGAACGTGGAGCTGTTCAGCTCCAACAGCGACATCTGGATGGTCGACTCCTCCAAGCGCCGTCTCAGCTACATGACAGTCGACCGGCAGCAGGGCATGTACTACCGGCTGATGCGGGAGTTCGCCCACGCGGTCTTTGAAGCTGTCGTGAACAAGCACAACCAGAAGGCCAACTCCCAGGCGCGGCCCGTCATCGCCTCCAGTCTGGCGGCCTCCTCTAGCAGCGGCGCCGGGGACGCGCCGGTCTACGACGAGGAGGAAGGCGTGATCTACACGGACTCCGACCGGGACGTCCCGCTGGGCGTGTTTACCGAGTCGCTGGGCGAGGGCGGCGCGCCCATCGCGGGCATCTTCAGCAAGTCCAGCGGCAAGGAGCGCCGGGCGCGCAAGACGGCGGTCCGCGGGCGCCGCTACTTCCTGGTCAAGACGCGCGGGCCCGCCACGGCGCAGCTCAACTACTTCGACCCGGCCTACGACGGGACCGCCTCTAACCCCAAGCTGGACTTCGAGGTCACACGGAAGAAGCTCGCGGGCTGGAACTTCGCCAAGTTCGAGGTGCGCACTCAGTCGGGCAGGCTGGTGGCCCAGGGCTACACGCCCGCCCTCATCGCCGTCGACCGCTTCCCGACCGACAAAAAGAAGCACGCCAAGGTGCTCCTCTTCAACACATCCAGCAGCCGCCTAGTCATCACGGGTGGACCGCGCGCGCGAGGCGACGCCGTGGCCAACGGCCTGTTGAAGCTGATCAGGAAGGCGGCAAAGGGTAAGGAGGACGCGTCCCTTGAAGACGAGAAGGCGTTCAAGGCGGCCGCCCGAGCCGCGGCGATGGAGCACGGGAAGTACAAGAAGGACCGCGCAAAGCAGAAGGCACTCACCCTGCGCGTCCGCGACAAGATCGAGTACGCCTCGCCTGCGTTTGCCGCCCTGGGACCACAGTGAGCATGCGCCGTGCGGCCTGAGTCGCTTAAGAAAAGTCAAATAAAATAATACAAGCCGACGAGATGTTGCTGCGTCGCCGTACACCCGCGATCATCGTGTGCACGCCCGCCGAGCGGGCGGCGATCATCCGCCAGTGGGCCGCGCGTGCGCGAAAATACCGGAAAGAGGCCGCGCGTGAAGCGCGCAAGTTGGAGCGGCAGCGGGCCAGACGTGAGGCCGAGCGGAAGCGACTGGCGCAGGAGGAGGCGGCACGCAAGCGCAAGGAAGACCGCGAACGCAAGCTCGAAGAGAAGCGGCGGCGCAAGATGAAGCGCGCGCGGCGGCGCGCCAGGAAGCAGGAGGCGCAGATTCGCGAGTGGACCTCATTCGACATCAACGACGTGGAGGACGAGGGCATGCGGAAGATCTTCCAAGAGATGATAGACTTCTGCGCCATTCCGGAACCCCCGCCCCAGCCCCCGGTCCACACCCGCTGGGAGCCCTACGTGCGCCTGCCCTACGCACTGGAGACGCGCAAGCCCGAGGGCAGCCTGGCGCCCAACATTCAGACGGTGCGCTTCCCGCACGAGCTGGAGTACGCGCCCAACCAGTGGATGGGCGGCTGCTTCGAGCTGGCGGGCGAAAGCAGCTTCGGGCGGCCCGGCGTGCAGATGGGCGACACGCTGATCTACACGGACCACGCCACGGAGATGTACCTGATGCTGGTGCGCAACATCGTCGCGCGCGCGACGGGCCCAGACAAGCTGCCCGCGGGCTTCCAGTACCCCGTGTTCGAGTCGCCCGAGCTGGCCTTCGCGGCAGACCTGGCGTCCGACCCGGGCGTGCTGCGCGAGCTGGACGCGATTCCGTACGACAAGGCCATCTCGCAGAAGGGCAAGTACGCCGCGCGGGTGGCCGAGCTCGTGGTGGAGCGGCTGAAACGCGACCCCTCGCAGCTCGACAGCATGTTCCTGTCGATCGATCCTGTTCGAGCGCGCGAGAGCACGCTGCGGCACAGGCCCTACCTCGAGCAGACGGCCCGGGCGGGGCTTGTCTCCCACGGGCCGGACCGCGCCCCGAGATTCTGGTCCTACGACCCGGGCCGGCCCGGGATGCCCGCGCAGTACGGTGTGACGCGCGAGCACGCCATGGCGACCTTCTACTATCTGTACTGCGCGGGCACGCAGAACTACGACAAGGACATCGGGCGCGACCTGCACGGCTCGGTCTCGTACCGCGTGTGCACCTCCCCGTTCGCGATCTCCAACAGCACGCCGTTCAAGCCGTCCGTGATCCGCAGTCCGCGCAACAAAGGCATCGCGCTGATGGGCGTCTCGCCCGAGTCCGCCCTGCCCTGCGTGTCGAACCACCTGCGCCCGGGCGTGGGCGCCGCCTTCGCCACCACGAACGCGGTATACTGCTACAAGGACTTTGCGCTCCCAGACCTGCCCCCGCAGCAGGAGCGCTCCACGTGCGCCTTCCTGAACGACGCGGCGCGCCAGACCATCCACACGGCGCTGCACCACACCTTCGCCAACATCGTCGAGCGCCTGGACCCCGCCGCGGAATGGTTCCCGGAGACGCCGCTCTTCCGGTTCATCGCGCTGGCGCGCCCGCACGGGCTCGTGCTCAGCATCCCCACCGTCGCCGAGTCGCTGCTCGTCTCCCACGTGATCAACATCGCCTTTGTCAACCTCGAGCCGTTCGTGCGCGCCATCCTGACGGCGATCATGCGCACGGCCGCGCACGAGACGAACGGGAACGACCCCGCGTGGTTCGCAGAGGCCATCAGGGAGGTCTGCAAGCGCTACAGGCCGGAGGCGATCTTCCGGGCGTTCCGCGAGATCTTCGCCCGGGGCTACGCCAAGTACAGCTTCCTGGATGCGCAGTTCATGGCGGCGCAAAACGCGGCATCCGCAAGTGGCAAGCAGCCCACCCTGGCAACCCTCGAGCCGTTTTTGAGCGGTGCGCGCCTGCTCGACTTTTGCAAGCTCGAGTTCCAGAAGCTGCACGCCGACGCCGCCTGCAGCATGGGCGGGCTGACTGGGAGCATGCTGAGTTACACCTTCATTGTTATGTACGCAGACAGCATCCAGGACGAGAAGCTGCTGTTCCACGCCTGCCAGGCCCTGTACACGCACATCTTCTCGGTGCGGAAGATCACAGAGGAGCTCGAGACGTCCTACCGGCCCGCCTCCCCGCGCCTGGCGCGCCTGCCCTCCCTGCACCGCATATCCTTCCTCTTCGCGACCGCGTACTGGATCGCGCGGCACAGGGACCGCATGCGCCACGCCCCGCTCGCCTCCCTCCCCGCGCCGACCAGCAACTACTGCTACTGCCACCTCGCCCCGTGTCCCATCGTCCACACCACGGCGGGCATGGCCTCCATGCTCGCCACCTGCAAGCGCTATGCAGTCGTCGCAGAGCCCCGCCCGATTCCAGCGGAGCTAGGGGGCGGCGTCTCCTACGCGCGCGGGTTCGAGGCCCAGAACACCGCTCACTGCGAACAGAAGGTGTACGTGACGGAACGCATCCCACTGCAGTTCTACAGGATGGCGCGCGAGGCCGCGGGCCTGCTCCGCATCGTGGCGGACCCCGTGGCCTTCCCGGCCGCCCCCGTCCTGCGCGCACGAGCGCCGATCCCGGCCGGGACGCTTCTAGGCGTGCTAGCGGGCGAGGAGCGCGTCGTGCGCGTCGGCCAGCTGCCCCTGGCCCTCCCGCGCGCGCGGCGCCTGTACTACCACGACAGCGTGCCCTACCTCTGGCAGACCTACGTGACGGACCCCGCGCGGCCCGACGCCGCCCCGCGCTACGTCTACCAGCTCTTCGCGGGGCGCTACGGGAACTACCTGCGGTTCGTGCTGAACGCCCCGGCCCAGGATTCCGGCAGGTCGCCGTGCAAACCGACGCGCGGGGCGAGCGCCCGGGCGTTGGGCCAGACGACGCAGCATGATCACGAACCCAATTGCACGTTTGCACCACTCACACCAGAAATCCCCGTTGAGTGGATGCCGCACGAACACTGCGAGACGATGTGCCGGGCAGGCCTCGGCAGCATACCGCGCTTCTGGGTGCTCAGGACCACGGCGGACATCGACGTGAACGAGGTGCTCGTGTCGGATACAACAAGGTGGTTTATTCATTCGGGGTCAAAACGCGCGCCGTCCGGGAAGAGGCGTGTTAGAAAGAAGGCGACGGGAAGTAAGGCGGCGTGCGGTCCTGCCCCTCGGTCATCTCCTCCAGGCACCAGCAAATAAACTTGTCGATTTCATCGCGTTTGGTTTGTCTGGCGTGCGCAACGATCCTGTACAGCTCGCGCGACAACTCGCGCTCTTCGTCCGGGTCCAGCTCCAGTCGGGAGATCGCGCTCAATCGTGCCTCTCGTGTGCGCGTGCGGATCTCTTTCTCGTCTATGTCCTGCTCCAGCATGGCGAGCATCTCTGTGTACGACCAGCGCCCGCTCTGGGCGATCTCGTGCGCCAGGTGCTGCGAGAGCTCCACTCCGTGCGTGTCTCCCGTGTTGGCGGCGTTGCGCAGCCAGTCGTTGTTCTCTTCGCGTCGCGGCGTCCCTGCCATGTCGGGTTGGTGTGTTTTGTCAGGCATCGCAGACCTGGGGTGGACGAGATTAGATTTTATTTTTTCGCGCCCGCGGTGCAGGGCGGCCGCGCGCGGCATGCCGCCTGTCTTCAGGGGCACTCAACGCGCATGAGCCGGGGGTCCCCGCACCGGACACTAAAATAAATTTCTTACCGGAAAATCGAAGCGAAAACCGTCTTGCTCAAACCACCAAGCAAACCAAATGTTCACACGCCAGAAACGCAAGGCGAGTGGCGAGGCTCGGAGTGAGTTAGGCGCGCCAATTATACACGCAAAGCGCCGTGCGTCTTTGCCATATCCCAGAGTGAGAAGTCGCGCGATGATTCCGGGCGAGCGCGTGTGTCGGTCGCAGGAGGGCGCGCGCGTCTATGCGCAGAACCACAACGCCGCGGTGCGCAACTTCCTGACCACCACCAAGACGATGGACATCGCGCGCGTGGGCCAGGTCATGCTGTGCCTGAATGACGTGGTGGTCTGCGACAACGCGCTGTGGACGCGATTCGGGGCGTGCCCGGACCTGCGCCGGCGGCGCCTGCAGGACAGAGTCGTCGAGTGCCTGGACAACAGCGTGCTGATCGTTTCGCAGGACGTCAGGCGGCTAAGCGTAGAACCGCGCTTGGTGCGCGCCGGCTCGGAGTTTTCAGCGCTCGTCATGGTCGACCTGAGCAGGAAGCACGCGCGCATCCAGTTGTTCGGGGCGTCGCGCGAGGCGCACAAGTACAAGGCCAGCTGCACGCAGGACGTGCGGCTCGAGAAGCACGTGCGCGGTTCGCACGTGATATTTGACCAGGAGCGCAGCTGCTTTCTCGAGGACAACATCCCGCGCGCCTGCTACACCAACATGACGCGGCACCTGGACCTGTTCCGGCTGCCAAACTGTACAATTCGCGAAATCGTCATGCTGGACCGCTCCGAGTTGGACCTGACCACATTGTCCCGACTGGAGCACATCACGGTCCGAGACGAAGCCGTGCTGCACGCGCGCCTGGACGCCTTCGGCACGGCGTGTCCCCTGGAGATCGTGGCGACGGACTCCGCTTGCTTAGATCTGCAGGACTCAGAGCTGGAGTCTGTTATTCTCAGATTGGACGGGAGCGCCAGCTGCAAGGGCTTAGTCGTGCGCAGATCACTCGAAGTGCATGCACTGTCGGCGGACGCCTCGCACAACGTGAAACTCTCCGATCTCAATGCCCGCTTCGCCATCAATCTCGCGCCGACAGTCGCGAACGAGCTCGGTGCGAACGCGCTGAGCTGGGACGCCGCAATCGGCAATTTTGCGGTTGAGTGGACGGACGACGTGCTGCGGGTCATGCATGAAACCGACGTGCCCACCAACACTACGCCCTACACGCTGGAGCGGACGCGGCAGTTCTGCGAGCTCGCCACTCTGCTGCGCTTCGAGCACGAGCCGCGGGCCAGCAGCGCCGCGCCTCCCGTTAGCCTCGCGCAGGGAGAACTCATGCTGGCGCCGTCCGCGGACTTTCAGAGCGTCGTGTCGCTGACGGAGCCCCCGGCGCAACGCGAGACCGTGTTCCACGCCAACAGAGGGGAACAGCCGCAGGCGGAGCCTAGCGCCCGCGCGCCAAACGTGTACGCGCAGGTCATCGCGCGAGCGCGGCGCGACTCCAACATCGTCCGCGTGTCCTCCGCGCAGCGGCAAGCGGCGGGCCAAGAGGACCGCGGCCGCGGCCGCGGCCGCCCTTCGATCACCGCAACGGAGATTGTGACCATTGTGGCTGATCCCGGGGACGAGGGCGGCGCGGCGCGCACGCGAGCCGTGCACATGTTCGTCGCGCAGCCTGCCGACCGGATCGCGGACGTCGTCTACACGCGGCGCCTGGTGTCGCGCCGCGCGGATTACGCCCGGCACCGCGCGCACTCCCTCATTCTCTGCAACCGGACCGTGCGCCCGGGCAACTCCGTGTGGGAGCGCGTGGAGCTGGCCAACGAAGTGCAGGCCTCCGTCCTGCCCATGGGCATGGCCAGCCGCCTTTGTACCAACACCTTTGGGAGAATCGTCGCGCACCCGTTCACGCTGAGCCCCAGCCCGGACAGCACCGCCGCGCGCCTGCTGCTGAGTTTCGTCGACGGCGTGGCCGTATACGGCGTCACGCGCAACATGCAGCTCGTCGGTCTCCTGGTCCGAAACGCGGAGCCGCCCGGCACGTTCAGACTGCGCCGCTCCAGCTCGTTCAGCGACGAAGAGGACGAACTCATGCAACGCGCCCTGCTGGCCAGCGACGCGCAATACAGGCGCGAGCAGGAGGCTCGCCAGACCACCTACTCGTTCAGCGAGTCCTACCGGCTGGAGGACATGGACCAGGAGCAGCGTGCGCAGATCGAAAACATCCGCCCGCTCGTGCCACTCACCACACGCCCGGCCGACGCGCCCCCTCTCGAGCGCGACGACCCGCGCCTGGGCAACGCCTGCGTCGTCTGCCTAGACGACGAAGCCCCGCCCGACGTCCTGCCCGTGGGGTGCAACTGCAAGCCCGCCAAGACCATCGTCTGCAGCGACTGCACTCCTCTCTACAGCAGAAGGTGGGACAAGTGCACGATATGCAACGCCAAGTTGACCGGCCTTCAGCAGTTATAGAATGTACAGATGCGCGCCCGGCCGCTAGGCAACGTGACGGACGCTGTGGAAACCCCGAACACACCCGCCTCATCCGGGCCCAGAATAAAAATCGAAAAAAAAATCACGACGGCGTCGTCCCAGCATGTGCGCTAACCGACTGTTTTTAAAAATGTACGGTCGTGAAACAAAAAGCTTTCACGACCCCCCAAAAAGTGCGCTCACCGTACATTTCCTTATCATTCATGTATATCACACTTTTTTTTGGGACGCGCTCTAAAAGTTATAGTTTTGTCATCTACGCGATTTTGGCGTCCCGATGACTTTCTTTGTTTATTGGCGCTTGCTGACCCCGAGTCGCTTCGCGAGGAAGCGCTTGAAGGGGGTCCCCGGGTACTCCCCGGCCGGGGTCTTGTGGTCGCCGGTGTAGCGGCGGATGCTCGCCACGACAGCGGCGTCGTACTCCTTCTTAACCGTTTTGTCACCGTTCAGGAGCAGGAGCGCGTGGACGCCGACCTCGCGTGTGAGGATGACGTTGGCGAGGATGCGTGCGGTGCGCCCGTTCCCGCACGCGAAGGGGTGGACCGCGAAGAAGTTGGTCATCAGGGCGGCGAGGTCCTCGAGGAAGAGCGGCGCCTTGCTCGTGATGGCGTTTAGCTGTTGGGTGATGTCTCGCATGAGCACGGGCACCTGGTCGGGCGGCGGCGCGACGTAGCACATCCGGCTCATGACCGTGTTGTAGTGCGGGCGCATCTCGTGGACGATGTCCCACATCTTGTAGAAGAGCTCGCGGTCGGCGGGGTCGTAGCCCGGGAACTCCTTCTCCCACAGGTCGGGGTCGTCCCTGCCCTTGTCAAACGCCGCGCGCTGGCTCTCGAGGATGACCCCCGACTCGTTGCCGACCAGCTGCAGCGTGAGCCGGTTCACGGTCTGGTTGGCGAGCTCGTACGTCTTGTAGAGGGCGGCGGCGTCCCCCGTGAGCGTCATGTTCGGGTTCGTCCTGTCCGTGTCCCACAGCACGTAAGAGGCGCCCTTCCGGTAGCACAGGTCCTCGCTCTTGAAGCAGACGCCGCCGAACAGCATGCGCGCGTCTTCGTCGTCGCTGGCCAGGTAGAAGTTGAGGATGAGCGCCAGGTTCGCCGGCAGCGGCGTGCGCGGGTCCAGCAGGCCGCGATCCACGACCCAGCGCAGCGCGCGCTTGAGCGCGGCCCGATTCCGCGGGGTGTCGCTCGAGCCGCAGAACTCGCCTTCCTGCCGCTTCACAAAGAGGTGGCGCGGGCTGCGTCTGTGTACACTCCAGTCGTCGACTTGGCACTCGCGTGAGCAGTAGCGCTCCCCGCAGACGCTGCAGGCGTTCTCCCCCGCCTTCCCACACTTGCACTTGTTGTTGTTGTTGTTGTCGATCGCCGCCATACTTTTTTTTTATTTTTTGTTCAGAAACCGGGCGTTCCAGGGCCGGGCGCCGCATGTCCTGTGCTCGAGGGCGCTTGCATTAAAAAAAATTCAGCTGTGCCATTGACCCGCAAAGCGCCCTGAGAACGGACGAGACGCAGAAATGGCCGAAGAGAAGCAGCCTGATCCCTTGGATCGCTATTTCACGCCCCTGATCAATTTCCTGGACAAGGATCCCCTCCCGCCGGAGGATGAATGGCCAGTGGAGGCGATCAACGCCATGTTCCAGTACACGGGCCTCGAGCCGGTAACAATGTCAATGGGGGGCAACACGGGATTCGGGCGTGTCATAGACACGGTCGTTGGCGAGAACGAGGACGAGACGGGCTGGAAGCCATACTTTGACCGCATAGAGCAAGTGCTCCGAAAATCGAGCGTATCCATGGTCACCATGGGCGTCTTATCGACTGTGACCTCGCTTACCGCATATGCAAACTCGTTTGAACAGTACGAGGGCGCAAGCGCGCTCAACATCTTTGAACGGAAAAGACTTAAGCAACGCAGGTTTGCGCGCTACGCGATCGGGCGCCTTGCCCCGCTGTACCGCGAGCTTGAGGGCCTCCCTGCCTGGCCCTCCGCAGAAAGCCCTTCGTGTGACCCAGACGCACGAGGCCGTGCGATCAAGGCGTTTTTGGACGACGGCGTGAGGGTAGACAGGCCAGTCTGGCCGTACGACGCTCTTTACAATATGTTTCATGTCAGCGCGGAATCGCAAACGAGGCACGGCCTCCCGTGTGCGCCGATCATGTTTGCCATCGAGTTGATTTTTGAAGACACGATGGGGGCCGAATCGAGCTGGAGGGACGACGAAACGGAGGAAGACGCTTATTGGAAGGACGTGCTAGCGAAGGACGTCGTCAATCCGGGTGAGTTCAGGGAGATTCCGCTAGACGAAAACGAGGCGCGTTGGGCCTCCTACTTGACGCGCCTGAGATTGGCAATTCGCGAGGCGCGCGTGCCCACACACACGCGCGATTTTCTCACGCTGCGGTGGATGCTCGCCACGGTGCGGACGACCGGTGAGTTTGGCAAATTCATCAAGTTCGTCATCTGGGGTTGGAGTAGCCTGACGTGGGAGGGCGGGGATTACTCAGACTCGCCGCAAAGGTGGAAACCAAGGTCGGTCGTCGAGTTCGACATTACCCCCGAAGCGCAAACAGCCGCCATTCTCGAAATTTTACGCAAAAACTCCGGCAAACGGGCGTCTGCGAAAGAGAAGAAGGCGGCGAAGCCGAGCGAGGATGATTTGGTCGTTTTCCGAACCCTGTTTCGTCCATACCCGAAATCGCCCAAACCCCCAGATTTTGTGCCAGACATGCCGCCCACCATCCTCTCCAACCTCCTGTTCGTCGCCTTGCCGGAGAAGACGGCGACAGACCCAAACTTCAAAAGTGTGGGCAAGATTTTCCAAAAATTCGGTGATTTCGCGCGCAAGTTTGACATCGTTCCGGCCTACGAAGTGTTCTTCCGCACCTATCAGGCCGCCATCGCCGCACAACAGAAATCGTCTCGCCCATCCCCAGGCTCTCCCGTTCCGTATGAATTCAGCTCCTGGGGCGCGGTGAAAGAATACTTTGCAGAGGCCGTGGAATTTCTGCGCGACGCTATTCGTGTCAACATCGACTATCTGGCCAAAAAGGAAAAATGGAGCGACGAAGACGCCCTGGAGGGTAGCGAGCCGCCCAGTGAGCAAGAGGCTCCCTACGTCATGGAAGACGACCCCGCCCCCGCCCTCGCGGCCCTCTTCCGGGCTGAGCGCCCTGGCGGTCGCCAACGCGGTCCAGGTCGAGGTCCTGAGCCAGGGCCAGCCGCATCTCAAGCGGCTCCGCATTCAGATCGGCAGCGCCGCGCCGTTCGAGACGACCCAAGCCGTGGTTGCCTCGCTCTACCAGAAGGCCGTGCGGCGCGGAGACGTGTTCTGGACCGCCGTGGCGGCGGCAGTCTACTACAAGTCGGGCGTGGCCTTTGCGGCGTTCAAGAACCTACGCACCTTTGCGCTCGAGGACAAGGCGGGCAGCACTGCGACTCTGCTGGCTCGTATTCGGATGCACGAAGAGAAGTTCATGAAGGCGTACGGCCAGGCGGTTGGGGTGGCCAAGAGCAAGCTCAAGTCGGGCGAGGCGGGTGCACGCTTCCCGGCGGGCGTCCAGTACGCGCTGGACGCCGCCTTGGAGGTGTGCCGCACCCCCTCCAGCCGGATCGCGGCCATGCTGGCCTTCACGGGCCTCTCGGAGGCCGTCGCCAAGTACCTCTCGGAGGAGAAGCGGCCCGCGATCATCGCCGACAACGCCGAGACGCTGACCAACGAGCGGCTGCTGGCCATCCGCGAGACGGCGTGGGCCTGGAAGGCGTTCCAGCTGGGCGTGGACGCCAAAGGCCCGCGGAAGAACGACATGCTCTGGATCCTGGAGCAGCTGTACGCCAGGAAGTACCCGGGCCAGAAGCTCAAGGAGGATTACAGAGGCTTCGCCGTCCATCGGCTGGGCTTCGCCGCCCTGGCCGCGGACCTCTACTTGAACCTGCAAGACGGCACGCAGGAAGCCGGCGACAGGCCGGTGGTCCAGCCCGAGGTTACGAACGCGCTGCCCAGATGGGCGCTCGACAAGCACACCGCGGAGGGAAAGCGGCTGCTGGCGGAGGCTGTGAAGCAGACGGGCGGCGACGTGCACACGCAGGGCCTGGTGGAGATGTTCACCATCTCTTTCGACCTGCAGGGCCACGAAATCAACCACACGGAGAACGCGTTCTGGAACGCGATCGGGCGCGAGACCTACATGTGGTGGGACACCTACGACCTCAAGTTGAGGGGCAGGACGCGCAAGTTCTCGCTGGGTAAGACCAAGCACCTGCTTGTGTACTGGTCCAAGTTGGCAGAGAGAGGACCGGTCAAGACGACCAAGCCGGCCAAGGCGCAGGCGCCGCCCAGGCGGGGCAGGACCAGCGTAGCCGCCATCGTGGGCAGGGGCAAGGGCAAAGCGCGGCCGCGCTCGACCACCCCCGCGCCTCGCGAGAGGAAGAAGAAGGCCCGGAAACCCGCGGCAAAGGGCCCCAGCCAGGCCGTGCTGGACTCGCTCCACTGTATCGCCCAGCTGCCCACCCGCACCGGCAAGCTGATGATCACCTACTTTGCCCGCAACGAGCAGGGCGAGAAGGTGTGGCGCAAGGGCCCCTACCCGCCCGAGATGATCAAGGAGGTGTGGGCGGAGATCGACGCGGACCTCGTCTTCAAGCAGCTGGACGGCGTCGAGCCGCGCAACCTGCGAGAGATCAGGATCGACGGCGAGATCTACATGGAGGCGCCCGCCCTGTTCTGGCCCACCAGGTGCGAGGAGAGGCCCAGCAAGGTGCTGGGTCTGGACAGCATCCGCGTCGCCGTTGTGCCCCCTGAAGCGCCGGTCCGCTCGCTCAGCACCAAGGACTACGCCCGCCTGGCCCGGGAGGGCAAGTTCGGCCTGCTCCAGAAGATCTTTGACGCGCACGTGCTGAAGCGCGAGCTGGGCTGCAACGACCTCGTCCACCGCAACGTGATCGTGGACTTTGCAAACGAGCGCGTCTACCCGATCGACTGCACGGTGCTGGAGGGCCCCCGCAAGCCGGACTTGATCCACGGGTCCTCCGCGGAGGTGCGCAGCGTCCT
>Ga0180432_10003075_pt1 | contig 24228 bp, 18 predicted proteins | sample SS_ome_10_FD_132414 | JGI IMG/M metagenome (GOLD analysis project Ga0180432, IMG submission 132414) | Hypersaline lake sediment archaeal communities from the Salton Sea, California, USA - SS_1_MS_2 metaG | ecosystem: Environmental > Aquatic > Non-marine Saline and Alkaline > Hypersaline >... | reverse complement strand
TTCTGCTGAGCCTGGCGCGTTTCAACGTCAAAATGGATCCGGTTTTAAGAATCGCAAGAGTGTCTCATCGTTCAAGGCCCCTGCGAATCCTTTTACTGGTTTGTATCTCCGGTTTTTGGACGTGGATGTTCTTCCAGGCGAACCAGGCCCGGCTCGCTGAGAGTCGTTGGAAAGAAACGCTGTCTATCGAACATAAACTTGCGGAAAAAGGCTGGCAAGCAGGTGATAGCGAATATATCGCCTTGATTTCCAATGCCGCCGCCGCGGCTGAATATCAACCGGGAAACGTTAAATACAAGCATTGGCTAAACGTCTATCGTTGGGAATCTATCCGTCGGATCCCCAACCGGAATAACGGGTCTGTTGCGTTCCCGGAAGAGGCGATGGTCTTTATTCGCCGCATTGCGGATGAGCTTCATCACACCCGCTTGCTCTGTCCGACGTACGGGGCAACCTGTTGTGTTGTAGGGCAGATCGAATTCTTCACACTCAACGACCCGAATGGCGCCGACCGTATTCGAAAAGGCTATCGACTGGCACCTTGCGATCCCACCGCCTGTTTCGTTGCGGGACTTCTCGATATCGAAGAACGGCGTATCGAGGCTTCGTTCGATAAATTCAGCAAGGCGGTCCAACTCGATGGCCGGTTTTTCGAGCCTGCCGCCGATATGTACGTCAACGGTGCGGGGCATCCCGATTTGGCCGTCGCCCTCGCCGAAGAGGATATCTATAGGTTAAGTCGTTTGGCCAATGTTCTTGTCGATGTCAACGAGCACGAAGAGATTGTGAAGCAGACCAAAGAACGGGTATTCGAGCTCCTTCAGAAAAAGTGTACCGAGATCGACGCCCCCGCTTCGGCGTTCGCCTCTTTGGCGAGCCTCTGCGGGGAAGAAGACCACGAAGCGGCCATAGAACATTACCGTCGAGCGCTGGATAGGGATTATGGCCAGATCCGTTGGCGATTCGCGTTAGCTCGACTTCTTGCAAAGACAGGCAAGATATCCGATGCCATCCACGAAGCGAGAATATGTTTGCGCCTGAGCCCGCAATTCAAGGAAGCGGAAAGGCTCATTGCAGACCTCTCGATCTTGCCCGTCGCAAAAGCAGAACAGAATCCGGCGCCGTAAAAGCGCCAAGAAATAAAGAACATCGGTTTTTCAAGAGTCATTTTTGAGCGTGCACTAAGGAGAACGAAGTGCGCGCAAATGAAGCCAATGCTCAAGTTATCTGATAATCCAACGATTTTACCTCCGGACGTCGCCTCACTGACGGACCTGAAAGGGACGTGGTGGCTCGCCTACACGAAACCGCGATTTGAGAAGGCTTTCGCCCGGGATCTACTCCGTCGCGGTATCGGCTATTTTCTCCCGATGCGCGAAAAGAAGATTTTTTCCGGAGGGCGCAAACGACGCGTCATGCTGCCGCTCTTCACGTCCTATGTTTTTTTTTGTGGATTGGACCACGATCGTTACACGGCCATGACCACGAATCGTTTGTGTTATACCGTCGAGGTGGAGGATCAAGACCACCTCATAGACGAACTCGTGAAAATCGAAAAAGCCCTATCGAGCAAAACGATCGTCGATACGTATCCCCGCCTTCCGATTGGGAGCCGTTGCAGGATTTCCTCCGGTCCCATGATCAACACGGAAGGTATCATTATCGAAAGAAATTGTGCCAAAGCCCGAATGGTCATTGAGGTCACGATTCTCGCTCAAGGCGTCGTCCTGGAAATCGACGCAGATTTGTTGGAGCCGATAGAGTAAAACCGGGATGAGGCAGGACAATCGAACCCTATGAAAACCTATCTATCCATCTATGTCGGATCCGCCTTTGTCGCTTTGGTGATGACACCGATTATCATCAGGCTTGCTCGAAAGATCGACGCGGTTGATCGGCCCGGCGTCCGAACGGTCCACGTTCGACCGATTCCACGTGTCGGGGGGGTTGCTCTGTTTCTTTCAACGATACCTTTAATCGTCATCGTCCTGTTCATGGACAATCATATTGGTCAAGCCTTTCGGGAGGCACGGATGCAGTTGATCGCGCTGTTTGGCTCGGCAACGTTTATATTCATGGTCGGGCTTGTCGATGATTTGCGGGGTCTGCCGGCCCGGTTCAAGTTTCTGGCGGAATTGCTCGCCGCCGGCTCGCTGTGCCTTGCCGGAGTGCACATATCGTCCATCTCGATCACCGATCAGTGGACCTTACGCTTAGGTCTGTTCAGTTGCCCGCTCTCGTTGCTTTGGATCATCGGAATTACGAACGCGGTCAATCTCAGCGATGGCCTGGACGGCCTCGCCGCGGGGATTTCCGCCATCACCTGCGGTGTCATCCTTATGTTTGCCCTGCAAAGCAAAAATGTCATTATGTCTGTCTTTATTCTGGCCATTCTCGGCAGTTTAACCAGCTTCCTGTTCTTCAATTTTAATCCGGCGAAGATATTTCTGGGCGATTGCGGAAGCCTGTTCTTGGGTTATACCATCGCTTCTTCCAGCATCCTCTGTTCCATGAAATCGTCCGCCCTTGTGGGGCTCGCCCTTCCCGTTCTGGCATTGGGGGTTCCTATATTTGACACCCTTTTTTCCATGTTGAGACGTTTTCTGGAACGCCGTTCCATCTTCTCGCCGGACAGGAGTCACTTTCATCATAAATTGATCGATCTGGGCATAAGACAACGTCACGTGGTTCTGCTTATTTATGTCATGACGGCCCTGGCCGCCGGACTTGGAATGTTCATGATGGTAACGCGTGATACAGGCTCTTGGATCGTCTTTTTCTGTATCCTGTTACTATTATTACTTGCATTTCAAATGGTCGGATCGGTTAAACTCGAAGCGATTCTTTCCGGCCTGCATAAAAAATATGAAATGGCCCACCAGCGTCAGCATGAAAAGATGAATTTCGAACAGGCTCAGTTATATTTTCAGAACGCCTGCACTTTTAAGCAATGGTGGAATGCGGCCTGTGAGGCGGCACGGAGAATGGATTTTGTCTGGATTTCACTCAAGACGCAAGAGCTGGACGGGTCGATCCGCACTGAAATTTGGCGTGCGGCGAATTCACCTTCCGATCAGTCGCAGATTGTTATCCTGACAGTTCCGATCAACGGCGACGGTTTAAAAAGATTGCACGAGTTCGAGATCGCCATTTCCATCGATGGCTCATACGAGTCCGCCGGCTATCGAGCCACATTGTTTAACCGGCTGATCGATGAGCATGCCATGGTATGCAGTTAATTGACAGATCGACAAAAGAGTTTCAGACGTAACACCTCATAAGGGAGCGGATATCAAACGTGTCTGGGAACAATGCCTTTTCTATTTCGCGGCAAGCCTTCGTGGGCAAACTCTCGGTGGAGGCGGTTTCTTTTGGCCTTCAGGGGCTGATTGAAGTGGCGGCACTGGTCATTTTTGCGCGTCTTGTCTCACGCCAGGCGTTCGGCGTGTTTGCCATTGCCTCCGGCATTCGTTTCATGGCCCTAAAGCTCTCCGAGGCTGGGGTGGGAGCCGCAGTCGTTCAAAGAAACGATGCGGACGAGGGATTTTGCGGCACGGCCTTCTGGCTCTCTACGGTTCTCGCGCTGATCGCGGGAGGGATCGTCTTCCTTCTGGCGCCGATCGTCGCTCGCTTCAACGGGGATTCGGCCGTGCGGAGCGTCGTGAGGGCCACGTCCGTGACGTTCCTTTTCAACGGCTTGTGCGCCGTTCCCCGATCGGTTTTAGTCCGACGCCTGGCGTTCGGAAAACTCATGGCCTGTGAGGTGATCCCGCGAGCGGTGGGAACTCTGGCGCTGGGCGTGGCGCTGGCTCGACTGGGTTATGGCGTTTGGGCGCTGGTGTGGGGCGTCATTGCGGTCGGCCTCCTCCGGACCGTGTTCTTGTTTCTGCTCTCGGGATTCGTTCCTCGAATCACATTCAGCTTCGACTCGCTCAAACGCTTGTTCAACTTTAGTCTGGGAATATCGTTGGCACGAGTTTTTCACTCCATTGGCTTCTATGCCGACAAGTTCGTCCTGGGGCATTTCATGTCGGTGACGATTCTTGGGGGCATAAGCCGCATGCTGGAGCTGGTTCGGATGCTTGCATTGTACTACGGCCACGTCCTTGACACCGTGTCCTTCCCCGTGATGTCGCGGTTCCAGGACGATACGGCGCGCGTCGGACGTACTTACGAGCGTTTGGTGGACTCCGTATGCGGCATCTCGCCGTTCGTCATCGTCGCCTCGATCATTTTCGCCCGTGACATCGTGCGTATTGTCCTGGGTTCGGAGTGGCTGGACTTGACGCCGGTGTTCCAGGCGGCTTCCGGGATGTTCCTGTTCCTGCTTGTGGCGGGGGTGAACGACTCGCTGCTTAAGGCCCTGGGAAGGGTGTACCTCATTGCTGTCTTGAAAGTTATCGCCGCCGTGTCCTGTATCGGCGCTATTCTTCTATCCTATCGCCACGGCCAAATCGCCGTGACGTGGGGGATCGTGCTCGGGAACGCTTTGCCGGCCTGCGTCGGGATCGTCGTGTGCTCCCGGCTTCTGGGTCAGAACCCCTGGGCCTACCTCCTTCACGCCCTGAGAACGGCGCTGGTCATGGCTCTGCTGCTCATCGTCCTGGAGAGGCTGTCGGACAGCTTGAGGTGGTCCATGACGTTACCATATGCGACACACCTGGTCTTGCGGACGACGCTGTCATTCCTTGCGGTATCTATTTTGATCATCCTGTTTCCTTTCATTCTTGGGAACACGCTTCGAGAACTACTGGTGGTTATCTTCCAGAAATACATCGGTCGGGCGCACTATTTGGCCGGTCGTTTCGCGCCGCGGACGTGAATCTCCTCAGCATCGCCGCCGGACGCGGCTTCTTTTGGCAAAACACTCGTCACAAGTCGGATGTGTAATGTATAAGAAAATCGGCATACTCACCTATTTTTGGACTGACAATCCCGGGACCTTTCTGCAGGCTTATTCCATCCAGGAGGCCTATCGGCGCGTCCTTGTTGATGACCGGGTAGAGGTCATTAACTACCAGAGTTTTCGATGGCGCTGGCGACCCAATTTTTCGCATATGACCGTGGGCCAATGGAAGCGGGATCTCACCCGACATGCAAAGTATAATTGGTGCCGGAGGCATCGTTTGAACTTGACGCCTCGGCGGTTGGTTTGTGAGGATCCTGCAAAAGCCTGGCGCTTCCTCAGTGCTTTCCGCTACGACCTGATTTCCGTGGGCAGCGACACACTCCTCGAGTTATGGAGAACCAAAGCCGACGGAGTGACCGCGTATTGGCTCAATCCCGAGATACCGGCCAGAAAGGTCATGTGTGCGGCGTCGGCTCGCGCCACGCAGTTTACCGATTTGTGTGATGGCCAAAAGGATTATATGCGGACGAGCGTTCGGGATTTCGACCTGCTGGGTGTCCGGGATGCCGCCACGTACGAGTTGCTTCGCTGCCTGGGCGTCAACGGCGAGAAATTGAGGGTTGTGCCGGATCCGACGTTTGCCTATGAGATTGACCCGTCCCATGCCGATGCGTATTTCCACAAGCGGGGGATTACGTTTGACAGGCCGACGGTGGCTCTGCACCTGCTGAGGCAAATGAGCTGGGCGGGCGAGCTTGCCTCCAGCTTCAGGGCTATGGGATGGCAGGTTCTGTCGTTGCGACCTGCGGCCTATGCGGATTACGTGGTCAACGATATCTCGCCTTTTGAGTGGGCCGGTCTGTTCGGAGCCTGTGATTTGGTGATAACCCATCGCTTCCATGATACCGTCTTCTCGCTTAAGAATAAGAAGCCGACGGTCGTCCTGGTGCCGAATCGCGATCGTGTGACAACGTCAGGGGACTCGAAATACCATACGTGTAAGAGGCTGTTTGACTTCGATAATGTACAGTTGATCGAAGACTGGACTCGAGTGTCTGCCGACGAGGTGCTGGAAAAGGGCCTCTTGGCTTTCAGAAATCATCGGCCCGAGCCAATGGAGACGAAGCTGCAAGCGTTGAAGGAAGCCTTCCAATCCTACATAAAGCGCGTTGCGGACCTGCTCAACTAAGATCCATGAGGACCTTATGAACCCCATCGTTTTCAGTCCTTCAATCGGTAGGATCGACTCGAACAGGAATCGCCCGGGCCTGTGCGCCTCCGGTCCCCCGCAAGTGAACGCGTCTGTGCTTCAAGAGGTGAGGATCCATTAAGTGATGATGCTCCAACAAGATCGGTTCAGGGGGATTGGGACCTTCCTGCCCGAACTATCCGGCAGCGGTTGTCCTCAATGTGTGTCGATGCTTGAGGGCGAGTATGCCGTGTCCGCACTGCATATCGAGCAGACACCGGTGGCCCAGAAAGCCGCTTGGTGTGGCCTTTGTGTATTTGCAGCCGTGAATCCCGCCGTGGGGCAGATGGGACACATGCTGTGGCCGCAAGGCATTGCCAGTTTGACACTCATGCAGTGGTTTCAGGGGAGCGTCTTTATGTTGGAATTGTCCCTTTTCGTGTTAATCTATAAAAACTACTCCGACGTTCGCTCTATTCAGTCACTCGCGATCATTTTCTGCATCGGCCTGTTCGTGTTCCTGTTCAAGAGCTCACTCGAATGCGGCGGCTCGTTTGATGCTCTTGCGGACGAGGCTATCCTCTATTTCAAGACCGTCTTCTGGACCTTCATGTGGCTGATCATCGGCGTCTTGGTCCGAAGCCGCGCCCGAGCAAGTACGCTTTTGACCTGTGTTGTTCTGGGGGCTTCTGTGGATGCTCTTTTCAAGATCATCGGGTTTTTCATTGACGCATGGCACCCGGATAGATACGCGTGGGCCGGGGTCTCCGCGAGTCTCGGGGCCGAAGGGGTTTCAGGGAAGGCCACGGTGGGTTTTCTGGTACCGAGCCTGTTTTTGTGTTGGTATCTCTTGCGGGAAAAGCCGTGGAAGGCCGTCTTGTTGTCTCAGCTTTTCTTTCTCGCGGTGCTGGGCACCTACGACCGAGCGGGACAAGTCGCACTATTTTTTTCCCTGTTGTGGGCCTTGGCGTGGCTTCTTCTGTTCGCGCCTGGCCGTGCAGTGTGGGGCCTTTTTTCCCGCTTCATCATTTTATCGATGATCACGGTTGGGCTTTATGCCGCCACCTACGGCTTCGAGTCGTTTACGGCGCGTTGGGTGCACGAACTTGATAGAGACGGCACGATTAGCGGGTCCGGTCGGATGTTGTTCTACGGCGAAACGTGGAAGTGGTTCTGGGCCGCCGATGGCATGGATACGCTGCTTGGCCAGGGAGTTGGCAGGACGTACGATATGATCGAAACGGCCTCTGGAATGCACGTACACACCCACAGTGATCTGTTCGACCTGATGTCCTACGGTGGGGTTTTCGGCTTGCTGCTGTACGCGTGTTTGCTGAGAGTGGTCTTTCAGCTTTTAGGCGCTATTTCATGTGGGTGCTTCGAATTCCAGATCGCGGGCGCAATCGTCGCCGGTTTCCTGACGATGAGCCTCGTCACCGGACAATTGAATGCCACGCAAGCTATGTTCACCGTCGGTGCGTCACTCTGGTGCCTGCGCCTCTGTGCCGACGCGACGGAGACTCCTGTTAACGAATAGTAGGTGTTGACGATGCGCGTTCTTGTGACATTACCCGAGCCGAAGAAACAAGGGGGTGTGGTCTCGTATTGGCAGGCCCTTCTACCGCGACTCGATGGTCTGGCCGATTCCTTCACCGTGGGGGCCAGAGTCGAGGAAAGCGGCTTATTGAGGCGCATGCTGCGGTTCCTTAAAGATTATGCTTCTTATTATCGAGTGCTTTGGTCGCAACCGTATGACGTCGTGCACTTGAATCCGTCGTTGACCCGAGACGCGCTCATCCGAGAGGGGATTCTTCTGCTGATCGCAAAGGTGTTCGGTAAGCGCGTGCTCGTTTTCCTTCACGGATGGGACGCCGAATGTGAATTATCAATCCGGCGGTGGTTCTTATTCCTCTTTCGCAGCGTCTATTTCAAAGCCGACACATTTATCGTCCTGTCAACCCGGTTCCGTTCCGTGCTGGAAGAATTGGGATACGACGAGCAGATATATGTCGAAACGACCGTGGTGCCTGATGATGTCTTTCAGCGTCCCGAGATCAAAAACAGCCGGCGACGGTTGACGCACGACGACGTGAATATCCTGTTCCTGGCTCGCGTCGAAAGGGCCAAAGGGGTGTTCATTTCAATTGACGCCTTTCGGCGGGTAAAGGACACGTATCCTTCGGTTACAATGACGATTGCCGGGGATGGTTCGGATCTCGATAAGGCGGCGAAATACGTCAAATCCCAAGGGATACCGGATGTCCAGTTTCGAGGCTGGCTCGGCAGCGAGGCAAAGCATAAGGTGTTTGCTGATGCAGATATCTACCTCTTACCGACGCTTTGGGGAGAAGGCTGCCCCTGTTCGGTTCTCGAGGCGATGTCTCATGGCCTTCCCGTCGTTGCTCGACCGGTCGGGGGATTGGCCGATTTCCTCGAAGACGGACAAACAGGCTTTCTGTCAAGAAGCCAGGATCCGCATGTATTTGCCGAACTCCTATGCAGACTCATTAGAAAGAGTGAGCTACGTCGAGAAATAGGCACGCACAACCGGAAATACGCGGCTGATCACTTCAGGGCGTCCCAGATGGCTCACCGGCTCGAGCGAATCTATGCCTCTCTGGTCGGTTAGGCTCCGGGGCGCGCCGGCCGATTTCGGCCCGTGAAGGCGTTCGAGAAGTGATGTAAGGAAGCGCCTTCTCGGGCGGCGGCCGAGGGCGTGATTGAAGGATTGAAATACGATTCGGGTGGCTTAATTGAAACGTCGGTCCACAATTGAATGCAAACTCTCAGGTCTGGAAAGACGCCGGGCGGAGTCCATCGGTCACATGAAATCCAGGCTACGAACGCGCGTCGTTTTAATCTGGGTAATGTGCCTGGCGGTTCAGGGATTCTCCCGGGCCGCGAGCTATTATGTGGATGCAACAGAAGGATCGGATACCAATATGGGGAATTCACCGACGGCACCCTGGCGCTCGATGGCAAGGGTGAATGCTCATGTGTTCCATCCGGGCGATTCCATCCTGTTCAAACGAGGGCGGATATGGAGAGAGCAACTGATCATCTCCTCGTCCGGTCGTGAAGGCGATCCGATCCTATACGGGGCCTACGGGACATCCGAGGCAAAGCCCATTATCAACGGCGCGGACCTCTTTAATCATGACCATTGGGACGCCGAAGGCCAAAACGTTTGGAGTAAGCCGAACCATATATCCTTTTCACCGGAAATTGCCGGGAGCGAGACGGCTCAGAACCGGTTTGTCGTCACCATCGACGGCCAACGGTTCCTACCCGTTGAAGGGGTTCAGGCGTTGCGCGAGCAGACCTACACCTACCATGCCGAATCCGACAGACTGTTCGTCTATCTGACGAGCGACCCGGACGGCCATCAGACAGAATCCGCGGCGAGATGTCGTTCCATCGATATGCGCGGCGTTTCGCATGTTGTCGTGCGCGACCTGGAAGTGATGAATTCCGTATGTAACAATATCTTCCTGCACGGATGCAAGTCGATTGTGATAACGCAGATCACGTCGCACCATGCCGGGCTGCGCGGGGTGCTCATCGAAGGGGATATTCCGCTCGAGAATCCCGAGGGTTGGGCGGAACATATCACCATCGAGGAGTCCTTCTTTTATGACCATGGCATCCGCTGTGATACGGCGGCAATGGATATCGGCATCGACAGTTCCGCCAGATATGTCACGGTCCGAAAGTGCCGCCTGCTCGGGGACGGAAAGAACTGGGGTGTCGATGGGATCCAAATGGTCGCAAGTTCTCACGGAGCCGGTCATTTAATCGAGGAAAACAGAATCTGTGACCATTGCGAGAACGAGATCGACGTCAAGGGGCATTTTCTGGATACCGTCGGAGGGCCGAGAACGGTTATAAAGAATAACGTGCTGGCCGGATCCGGCGAAGCCGTGGTGATCCTGCACTTTGGGGCTCGCCGTATCGACATTCTGAAAAACGTGATATGTTTCGGCAGATACCACGGGTTGTCCTTATACAACAATGTCAACGAAAGCCCCTATGACGGATTGGAGGGAGATATCACCATTGCGTACAACATCATCCGCGACAATGCTTACCACGGCATTATGGACGGGGGCTTTGGCACGGCCAAGACGGCCGGCCATAACAGAATATACCATAACGCGGTCGTCAGAAATGGCCGGTACTGTGACTGTCGCGGAATCACCTTCGAATCATCGAACTGGGAAATATGGAACAACATTGTCTGGAATAATTTCGACGGATCCATCGAACACCAATTGATGCCGGTGGGGATGGAATCGCACAGAGGCCTCGTCATGGGCCACAATCTAATCGGCATTGATCCGTTGTTTGTTGACCCTCATCGCAATGACTTCCACCTGCGGGCCGACAGCCCCGCCATTGATGCGGGAGCCGACCTTGGATATATGCATGATATTGACGGCGATGTGGTGCCCTACGGAGAAGCACCGGATATTGGCGTTGATGAGTACACACCCGGAGGCCCTGCCGTACGAGCTAACCCATTCGTTATGACAGGCGGCAAACTCAACGGAGGGACGAAAGTAATGAAGCCGCGGTATAGGGCAGAAAGAGATGACGCATGGTACGTTTCAAGGCGTTAAACGTGCGGAGCCTATAGATGGCAATCCCATGTACTCCGTTTCTTAGGAGAAATCCGCTGAATCTGAGGATGCACCTGGACGTCAAGAAAAGACCGGAGGATCGGGGGCGGTTTGAGTCCATGTTATCCGTGTGACCTCTGTCCCCTTGGCAGAATTGGGTCAAAAAGGCATGTGATCCGTGTTTGTCAGGAAAGAAGACGAGCGATATGGAACAGCTAACGCAACAACTCAAGTCGGGAGAGATAGTGACCCGGAAGCTGCCCTGGCCCCAGGTGGGAGCGGGCAAAATTCTGGTCAGAAACCATTATTCCCTGATCAGTCCAGGTACGGAAGGATCGACGGTGAAAGCGGCTCGCAAGAATCTGATTGGCAAAGCCATGGCGCGCCCTCAGCAGGTCAGGCAAGTCGTTGAAACGCTCAAGAGTCATGGCCCCGTTCAGACGTATCGCGCCGTGATGAAGAAACTGGATGCGTATTCGCCCCTCGGATACAGTTGTGCCGGTGAAATCATCGAGGTGGGGCCGGCTGTCGCGGGATTCCAAAAAGGAGATAAAGTGGCGTGCGCCGGTCTCGGATATGCCAATCATGCGGAGATCGTTTGCGTGCCCCGGAATCTTTGCGTGAAGCTCGCGCCGGATGCCAATCTCCACCGGGCATGTTACAACACGCTGGGAGCGATTGCCCTCCAGGGGATTCGTCAGGCGGACCCGCACCTGGGCGAAAGCTGCGCCGTGATCGGCCTGGGACTGCTGGGCCAGTTAACGTGCCTGATGCTGCGGGCCGGCGGCGTCAAAGTCTTTGGCATTGACATTGACGAGACGGCCGTTCAAATTGCCGCCAAACACTGCTGCGACAAGGCGTGGATTCGACAGGCGCCCGGGCTGCATCTTCAAATAGAGCAGGAAAATCACGGATTAGGTGTGGATGCCGTCATCATCACGGCGGGAACCGACAGCCTGGATCCAATCAACTTTGCAGGCGAGATCGTTCGCAAAAAAGGACGGGTGGTGGTTGTTGGGGCTGTACCAACGGGCTTTGAGAGGAATCCTCATTGGTATCGGAAGGAACTTGAGCTTAAAATGTCGTGCTCCTATGGGCCGGGGCGATACGATCGTGGCTACGAAGAAGCCGGCTTTGACTACCCCTTTGCATACGTGCGTTGGACGGAGAACCGCAGTATGAGGGCGTTTCAGGAACTGGTTCGCTCGGAGCGCATTCATCTCGATTATCTGAGCACTCACGTGTTTCGCCTGGACGATGCGTCAAAGGCCTACCACATGATCGTCAATCGCTCCGAACCCTTTCTGGGAGTAATATTGAAGTATGATGTGTCCAGGGCACTCATTCAGAAAAAAATTATCACCGGACGTTCTCGTCCATGTGGAAAAATTAATATTGCTTTCATCGGCGCAGGCAGCTATGCCCAAAGTCACCTCCTGCCCTATCTGCACAAGAATGATAACGGCGTCGTCTTTAAGGCCGTGCTCACCGACTCGGGGACAACGTCCAAACGAGTGGCCGAGCGTTTTGGCTTTGAATTCTGCACGTCTGACCCATCGGATATCTTTGACAACGCCGAGATCAATACCGTCTTCATCGCCACCCGCCATGATAGCCATTCGGAATACGTGAAGCAGTGTTTGGCGACGGGCAAGCATTGCTTCGTTGAAAAGCCCCTCTGCCTTCGCCCCGATGAGCTGGAGGCAATTCAACAAGCGTATGAACATCGGCCGGACCGGCACTTGCTCGTCGGTTTCAATCGTCGTTTTTCTCCGCACGCAACTGAACTCAAAAATCGTTTAGGTTCCGGACCCTTCTCGATGATGTACCGAATTAATGCCGGAACCCTCCCCAAAGATAGCTGGATTCAGGACAAGGAAACCGGTGGCGGGCGTATCGTTGGAGAAGTATGCCATTTTATTGATCTGCTGATGTGGCTGTCCAACTCACTGGTTGTTTCGGTGCATGCTGTATCACTTCGTGATCCCGATGGTTTCGATGATACCCTCTCGATCAACGTAACGTTTGAGAATGGTTCGATCGGGACGATATGCTACTTCGCCAATGGATCGCGGAACGTACCGAAGGAATATGTGGAGGTCTATTCGGCAGGTATGACGGGTATGATTCATAATTTCCGTGAACACCAGGTATTTCACGACGGCAAGTCCCATCGGAAGAAAACGGGCCATCAGGACAAAGGCCAATCGCATATGATCGGCCGGTTCCTCGACAGACTGAAAGCGGGGGGAGAGCCCATCATACGTCCCAGTGAGAGCTTTCTGGTGACGCAGGCTTGTTTCGCTGTTGAAGAATCGATAAGAACTCAAAACGTCGTATCACTACGACCCCACGGTTCCCCTGATGATATGATCGAATCCTATCGACCCGAGAAGCCTCATATAGCGCCGATCCGAACGCGCCCCGTAACGGTTCCGAAAATGGCCCGGAAAGTGCCGGATTACACATAACACCAAACCATAGATTCTCAAATGCAGGAAGTTCTCTCAATCCCTACTGAAGGTGTGGACTTGGGAATTGTCCAAGGCTATGTGAACAAACTCCGCGCCTATATCGAAACATCCGATTATGCCGGCTACGATCCCTATGACGCGCTCAACAGCCCTTTCATTCGGATGGTCAGTTCTCGAAGTAAATGGTTGAAAATCGCTTGCACGCAGTTCTTACGAAGGAGCCCGCTCAACTTGAGGACCATTCTGGCGACACAGACGGGACATAATCCCAAGGCCATTGGACTTTTTCTCTGGGGCTACACGAGACTGTACGCTATGGGGGGCAAACCAGAGTACCGCCAGAAGATCGAATACCTGCTCGATCTTCTTGAAAAAACGCGAAGTGAAGGCTGGTCGGGCAACTGTTGGGGGTATAACTTCGACTGGCAAAACAGGACGATGTGGACGCCCAAATATACACCGACGATTGTGAATTCCGCCTTCATCGGACACGCACTTCTCGATACCTACTTCCTTGGCGGTGTGGATCGGGCGCTCGATATGGCGGTCGGGATTAAGGACTTCATTTGTAATGATTTGATACGGGATGAGGAGGACGACAGACTCTGCTTCAGTTACACTCCACGGGATGATAATTACGTACACAACGCCAATCTTCTGGGTGCGTCACTGTTGATCAGGCTCTACCGGATTTGCGAAGACCGTACGTTGGAGAAGCTGGCCTTAGCAAGCTTAAGATACGGACTTCACCATCAACGCGAGGACGGCGCCTGGGACTATGGGCAAATGAACCTCATGCGCTATGTGGATTCTTTCCACACGGGCTTTAATCTTCAAGCACTTCACTATTTCATCCGCGAGGGGTACGACACGCTTTGTCAGCCACATTACGATCTGGGACTTCGGTACTATGTACAGAACTTCTTTCTGCCCGATGGAACCGCCAAATATTATGACAATAAGGTCTTCCCTGTAGACATTCACAGTCTTTGTCAGGCCGTCGTACTCCTCTCGCATCCCCTTGTCGTCGGGCAGTCTGAATTATTGGAACGCACTCTCACATGGATGCTGAAGCATATGTGGAGTCCCAAGGGGTACTTTTATTACCGCAAAGGGCGATTCCACACGAATAAGATTTGCTATATGCGGTGGTCTCAGTCGTGGGCCTTTCACGCCCTGACATCGTATTTGTATAACAAGACGCTCGCAGGTGTTGTTTGTCCGGCACAGGAGACCTGCTTATGAATATCTGGATCGACCTGGGAAATTCCCCCCACGTTAATTTCTTCGCGGCGATGATCAAAGACCTACAGAAACAGCATCGGGTTCTCCTCACGACTCGGCCTTTTGCGAATACGATCGATTTGCTCGAGTTGCATGGATTCGAATACCATCTCGTCGGGCGGCATTACGGCGCGAACAAGGTCAAAAAGCTGCTGGGCTTTTCGCTTCGCGTCTGCCAACTCTACCGATTCCTCCGAAAACGCGATATCGACGTGGCTATTTCGCACAGTTGTTTTAATTCGCCCGTCGTCGCCCGACTCCTCGGTGTCCGGAGCATTTATCTGAATGACAACGAGCACGCCGCAGGGAATCGGATCGCCTTTCCGTGGGCCACCACGATCATGGTGCCCGAGTTCCTGTCTCTTGATAAAGTGAGACACCAATGGGGTTCGCCCCAGAAGGTGGTCCGGTACCCCGGCGTCAAAGAAGGGATATACCTCTGGAGGCTTCGGAATATTTCCGCGGGCAATTCGCATGGTCGTCGATCCGGTCCGGCGGAAATCTTCATTCGCCCGGAACCGTGGGCCGCTCAGTACTATCGGGGCGCCACCAACTTCATGGACGATCTCATCGTCCGCCTCAGCGGCAAGCACAAGATCGTCCTGCTCCCTCGGGGAGAACATCAGGCGAGCCATTATCGACAGGAAAAATTCGAAGGAATTGTCATTCCGGATGAGGCGTTAAGCTTGGAGGATATCCTGAGAAGGTGCATACTCTTCATCGGCGCGGGCGGGACGATGACGCGGGAGGCCGCCGTTTTAGGCATACCCACTATCTCAGTTTACCAGGACGAATTGCTTGATGTCGATGAATATTTAATCGCACAAGGTCGAATGGTTCATCAAAAAGAGGTCTCTGCTGAATTTGTCGAAGATTTTCTAACGCAAGCCAACAACGGATCGCCTTGTATGGATCTTTTGAAGAAAGGCGAGGCGGCTTATGAGCTCATTGTGCAGACGCTTTTGAATCAATGTGAGGTTAACTTTGAGAATCTCCCCGGTTCCTCACCGTGCCTGTCGTATGATCGAACGTCCTTCTGATCGTCTCGACGCTTCAAAACAGAATCCCGATCACGACGTGTCAAGTACTCACAATGTTTACCCCCATACACCATTGGAGACGATTATGCGGATTATGAATGTTGTCGGGGCGCGTCCGAATTTCATGAAAATTGCGCCGCTCATGGAGGAATATGGGCGGCATCCTGACATCGAACCTATGTTGGTGCATACGGGCCAGCGCTACGATGAAAAAATGAGCACTCTTTTTTTCAAACAGTTGGGCATTCGAGAGCCCGATGTGAATCTCGATTTTCTCAAATTACAATCATCCGCCAGGGTTGTATTCACGGATTCCGGGGGGATCCAGGAAGAGACCATCGCACTTAAGATTCCCTGTATTACACTTCGTGAAAATACCGAACGTCCGGTGACGGTCGAGATGGGCACCAATCAGATCGTGGGAACGGATACCCAAAAGATTGTTCACGCATTCAAAGCGATCATGGATGGCAATTTTCGAGAATCCCGAATCCCTCCATTGTGGGATGGGAAGGCGGCCGAAAGGATCGTCGATGTGATCGAGGAGAGGATCAGCGATCCGAAGGTAAGACGGCAGGAAGTCATTAAGATGAATTGAGAAGCGATTCATTGTGAAACCGGGATTTCATTCGTTCTTTTTTCGAGAGGAGATGATTATGCTGAAAGGTGGGGTAGTCGGTTTTGGCCGGATGGGATTGACCCATTTCTCGATATTGAACACGCATCCGGCGGTTGATTTAGTCGCCGTGTGCGATTCGTCGAGCTTCGTCCTCAAGAACGCGGCCCAGCATATGGGCGTTGAGACATTTAAGAGTTTCGAGAGAATGTTTCAAGCCATGGACCTTGACTTTGTTGTCGTGGCGACGCCGACATCGATGCACGCCGATGTGGCCCAGTGCGCCATTACGCATAATACCCATGTCTTCGTTGAAAAACCTTTAGCGCTGAATCCCGCGCAAAGCAGACATCTTCTTGAGATTGTGCGAGGTAAACAGCTCGTGCATCAAGTGGGGTACGCCATGCGTTTTCACGACATTTTCATGAAAGCAAAATCGCTGATCGATGTCGGAGCGATTGGCCGGATCGCGACTTTCACCGTGGAGATGAACGGGCCGGTCGTTCTTCATGATGCTCGGAAGAGCTGGCGATCCAGTAAAACGAAAGGAGGAGGCTGCCTCTGCGATTTCGCCTCACATAGCGTGGACTTGGTGAATTATCTCGTCGGACCGCCGGCTGAGGTCGTTGGGACGGTGTTTAATCGTATCCATTCCAACGACGTGGAGGATGCGATAAGTTCGACCTTCATTTATGGGAACGGCACAAGGGGCAACCTGCTGGCCAATTGGAGCGATCCGTCCTATCGCAAGCCCTCGTGCCGTTTTGAAGCGATGGGAACGAAGGGTAAGATCATTGCCGATTTTTACACGTATAAGGTTTTCTTCCAGGAAGACCCGGCTATGAATGGATATACCGACGGGTGGAATGAAGGATACCTGGCGGATATTGCCGAGCCGGTCCGCTTCTACGTCCGCGGATTCCAATTCACACGTCAACTTGACTGTTTTATCGACTGTATTTTGGAGCAAAGGGCCTGCGACACCTGCTCGTTTGAAGATGCTCTTTGCACCGACATGATCATGCATCGCATCAGAACGGATGGCGATACGAGGAGAACCCATGATAGACAGAATCATATTAGGCGACAACCAGTTCTTCGGCATTAATCACATGTCGGAGGAGAAGGGCCGGTCTCTGGCCATTCGTTTCAAGGATATAGAGGCGGTTATTCGTGTCGTCGATATCGCTTACGAGTGCGGCGTTCGCGCTTTCATGTTCAATACGCACGATCGCGTCGAGAAGATATGCGATCATTTTCGCGCTCATCCCGGCCGGTATGCCGATCTGCGCTTATACCCTTCAATGCCCTATGCCCATAAATATGCGAACGCCGTGCATGAGAAAGGGCTGGTCGGGGCTTTGAACGCGTTCGTTTTCTCCGGGCGGAGCGTCAGGCAGATGGCTCACACCGTCATTCGCGGGGGGATGAGTGTCATCAACAAGGATATGATTGACGTTATGAAACTGCTTGTGGATGCTGAAATGAGGATCTTTCGGGGCTTACATGTTCCCGCGATTTTTCTCCAGAACATCGTAACCGATCTCCTCCTCGGATTCGGCGCAAGAGACGTGTTTGTGGACTTTGTCAACCATGTCCGCAAAATCTACGCAGCCGAGCCTGCCTTTAACACCATGAATATGCCGGCGCTGGTCGATTTCCTGCTCGCGTCCGGAATCGAGCGTCCGATTGTCTGCTCGTCCATCAACAAGACGGGGTTTCTTATGACGCCGGGCCGGGACGAATACGAGAGGACCCTGGCTCGGAAACCGTTCAGACCGATGGCGATGTCCATATTGGCATCGGGAGCGATCCCTCCGAGAGACGCGGTCGCATATGTCTGTCGCCTGCCCAATATCGAGTCGATTGTTTTTGGCGCGTCATCAAAGGCGCATATTGCCCAAACGGTCGAAATGATTCATTCACACTGGAACATGGAAGCACAGACGGCCTGCCCCACCGTGTTATCTTAATGCTGAAACCGACTGATCCTCACTATTTTCACGGAGGAAAATCATGAATCGAATATGGTTTATTCTGATTATCCATGCAACCTGTCAGGCGATGTCACCCGTGATCGGGACTTTGGAAACCTACCCGGAGATAACGCTCCACGACACACTTTGCGCGGAACTGTTTATCATGCCGGAGGATGGGACCCTTCAAACCATTTCCATCTATCACGAAGGGGGGCGTGGGCAGATGCTTCTGGGTGTCTATCTGGGCGACGGAGCGCCGGACTTGCTTATCAGCATGACCTCACTCACGCCAGTCAGTGCCTCTGCGGGATGGCAGACCGTAGCGCTATTGGATCCGGTGTGGATTCCTGAGGGGACATCGATCTGGCTGGCCTGGATCTTCGAGGGGAATCCCGGGATTCGATGCCAGACGATACCGGGCGGATCGGTCGAATCCGACAAGAATTGGAATACAGGTATGCCGGATAGGTTTGGAAGTAATCGGCAGGCGAACCGTATTCATTCAATCCACGCAGACTATGTAGGTGATGTGCATCCTATCATCAACGAGGTTCTTCCGAGAAACGATTCGTTCTCCGAGCGACATTTTTTGGATGAAGATTGGCACAAGCACGGCTGGATCGAACTTTACAATCCGTTTGACCTTCCGATTGATCTGGAGAATTACTATTTGTCCGACAGATCGGACGATTTACAGAAGTGGGCCTTTCCAGACGTAATCTTGGGGCCTCATGAATACCTGCTGGTATGGACCTCGGGCAAAAACCGAAGCGAACCAGTCGGAGAACTCCACACGTCCTTCAACCTTTTGGACGGGGAGGGCATTTTTCTCACATACGCAACTCCGGAGAATGCGATCGATGTGCTCGAAGACATCAGAATTCCTGCGGATTACTCCTACGGCCGATATCCCGATGGAGCCAACGCATGGTTCTTCTATACGCAACCGACGCCGGGCTCTGTCAATACCACAGAAAATAAAAAGAGACTTGTCATCGATCAGAAACACATTTCCCTGACGGTGGGAGACCGGTACCAGCTCACGGTGACGCCTCCGGGTGAAAAAATCGTCTGGAGCTCCGACAATCCCCTCGTATGGGTCGATCCAACCGGAAGGATCTTAGCCGTGAAAGACGCACTCGGAGAGGACGCCCGGGCAACCCTCACCGCAAGCTCGGTGGACGGCGAGGTCCTGGATTCATGCCAGGTGACTATCGTCAATTGGATCGCCAACCGCTCTGAACTCAAGGTGGTCGCGAATCCGCATGCTTCGTATATCCTGGGAACGGAAGGAGAGAATTTGTTTTATGCGATCGGCAGCGATCTATATGTCACTTCCGACGGCTTCGAGACCTCCGAATTTCTTTCCACGCTTCCCGAAAACATGGATATCCCCAAGATGCTGGTAACCCCCTTCGGTTACTTCGTCCAATGTGCTCAAACAATCTTCACCTCACATGATCTTCTCCATTGGACCCCCAGTTTCACGATGAATATGAGAGGTCTTTATCACAGTCTTGCCTATCAGTGGGAGCCTGTATCACAAACGGGATACCTTTATGCGGGCGAATACTCTACGAACCCGGACAATCGTCACCGGATATGCCGGGGCATCTTCCCGGCCGCGGGAGAGGAAACCTGGGAGACCATCCTTGAATTCGCTTCAATCTCCGAATGGCAAAGCGATCCGTCTATTCAGAATTCCGCCCGGCACGTACATACCGTAGCGGTGGATCCCTATACGGGACATGTCTGGGTCTGCACGGGAGACCGCAACGAACATTCCCAATTGCTTTACTCGGACGGCAACGGTGAGAATTTCAGACTGGTGGGTTTTGGAAGCCAAATATGGCGCTGCCTGTCAATATGGTTCACAGAAAATTATGTGTACTGGAATATGGACGCATATAGTGATGCACAATGTTGCTGGAGGATGCCCCGATCGCGATTCCATGAAGCGGGATACTGGCCATGTATCACGCCCGAGCTCATCTCGGGAAAGACAAAGCAAGGCGTCAGCTACTTCGTTACGGCCAGTGGGACGGATACGTATTTTCCGGTACCCGTCGGTCAAATTTATACGGAGACCGAGACGCGCACTCTGAACAAAATGAACCGCGTCAGGGCCATCGACGACCCTGATTACGATTACACGGAAAAGGTCGTCGAATTGCGCAACGGCTCGCTGTGGTATCACATGTGGGCCTACGACGACAAGGGCGATCCGATCGTGATTTTGGGACAATCCGCGAAAGGGGCTCATCGAGACTATAGAGGTAGAGTCTTCGGCATCAAGGAGTTGCCGGACGGCGAGGTGGACGTCCAGGAATTGCTCTCGATCGGTTCGACGAATCCCGATGTCTATGATGACAATACAATGTATGTTCAACTCCAACCGACGGTACAAGACGCCTCCGGATATCTCTATTTCTTGGGTCGCAAAACGAATCACCGAAGCTATAAAACACAATTGACGTGGATAGACAATCCATAACGCCACTCGCATGGAAAATTTACAATTTAAACCATCTCCCCGTCGATATTGAAAGCCGGATGTGGCTTTGTGCTCCTAACGAAAGAGGAAGACGAGATAGGCAATAACCCATGCAGTGGGTTTGGAGTAGACAGCAATGAGAATGAAGCGAAAATCATGCCATGGTATGTATGAATGTATGCTCGCAGGATCCAGCCAATGCAATCTAAGCCCGTTACTCAAAACCCGTCAGAAGTATATAAGTTATATTATGTGGTGGGTCGAAAACCTCGGTTGGTGTGCGGTCGTCAAGCACCTGTTTACCAGGTTGTTCAAACCGTTTTCACGTATCAAAAGTCGGCCGTTGCTCTCACATGACAAATCAATACGGGCGTCGTGTAACGAGGTTCTGGGATTACAGCCCGGCGAGCTCGTTGAAGTCAAATCCGTGAAAGAGATCATGACGACACTCGACAACAACAGGAGAAACAAAGGACTACGGTGGATGACGGGAATGAGCAAATATTGCGGGAAGCAGTATCGCGTCCTCCGAAGGGTCGAACGCATCATCCTCGAAAGCAACGGCGAACTGCGGAAAATGAAAAATACGGTCCTGCTTGAGAATGTCATGTGTGACGGTAAAGCCTTCAACGGGTGTGACCGCTCTTGCTTTCACTTCTGGAGGGAAGCGTGGTTGAGGAGAATGCCGCACGCCCGGTACACGCGTGAAATCTGACAATCGAAACCGGCACTCAATACGGGAGGTGAGATTTTGGACGTTTATAATCTAAGCTCGTCAAGTCCAGCGTATGAAGATTATGTTCAACAATCGGCCGATGTGAGATTATGTCATACCTTCGCCTGGACGGATATGGTTGAAAAGGCATTCGGCTACACAGGGTATCACCTGGTTGCATGTGAGAACGATCGGGCCTGCGGCATTCTTCCTCTGACGCATGTACGCAGCCGGCTGTTCGGGAATCGACTCGTCTCTCAGCCTTTTAGCGATTATGGCGGTCCCGTCACCTCCAATGCCGCCGCACTGGAAATGCTATACAAACGAGCCGTCGAAATCGCGGCGCAATGCCGGTGTCGAACGATAGAGCTGAGAAATACAGTCCCATTACCCTATGAGCTGCATACACGTACGGATAAGATATCCATGTATCTCCCTTTGGCGCCGGAGCCGCAGGAGGTATGGAAAAAATTACGGCACAAGACACGCAATCGAATACGTAAGGCCCAGAGGGAAGGGATTATAGTCACTTCCGGTGCCGGAGAGTTGCTCAACGAATTCTATCGGATTTGGACGATTCGAATGCGTGAGTTAGGGACGCCCTGTTATCCAAGCAAATTATTCCGCTGCATCTTAGATACATTCCACGGGGCGGTTCGTATCTTTCTGGCAACGCTCAATGGCAAAACGATAGCGGTCTTGTTTACTTACACGTTCAAGGACTGGGTACAGTGTTCCTGGGGCGCCGCCTTACGGGGCTATGATAGCAGTGGACCCAACTACATCCTGAACTGGTCGGCCATGGAGTACTATTGCCAAAAGGGAATGAGGTGGTTTGACTTCGGACGGAGCACCATCGGCAGTGGGCAACATATATTTAAACAGCGATGGGGAGCCCGTCCCATCAACCTGTGCTGGCAATATTGGTCACGGCCCGGCCACAAATTATCCATTGCGAATGCGAACAATCCGAAATATAAATCGCGCATAAAGACGTGGAGGAAACTCCCTCTATCGATCACTCGCCTTGTGGGGCCATGTATTAGCCGCAGTTTGCCATGAGTCGGGCGGCATGTGATTCTAATTACTGTCATAACAAGACTAAACGCGTTGTCATCAACATCAGACTCGACCGGCCACCGTCAATGAGTCTCATCATAAACAGCGAATCAATAGCGTTGATTGAAACCTCATCCGACGAATTGTTACAAAATGTGAAGGACGACGTTTTTACCCACGTTTCATTTAGGAGTTATAGGTATCATGATACGACAGAATGAACCGTCAAACGGTAAAATGTTTTCTTGTCTGACCATCGATGTCGAAGACTGGTTTCACATATTAGATAGCTCTGCGGTACCGGATATCAGACATTGGCCCTCGCTTGAATCGCGGATTGAGAAGAACCTCGACCATTTACTCAATTTACTCGACTCTTTTTCAGTAAAGGTAACGCTTTTTTGGCTCGGATGGCTTGCAGAACGACACAAAGACCTGGTGCGTAAGTGCCAGGATGCCGGCCATGAAATCGCCAGCCACGGCTACGCCCACGTTTTGGCCTATCAGGTCGGAATGAGAGCTTTTCGACGAGACATTTCAGACGCCAAGCAGATCCTGGAGGATATTACGGGTGAGCCCATCAGAGGTTTTCGAGCCGCTGGATTTGGAATCACGGAAGAGGCGGACTGGGCTTTTGATGTGATTAAGGAAGCAGGTTACGAATACGACTCCAGCGTTTTCCCTGCCTCCCGGGGGCATGGCGGCATTCCGAATTCGCCTCTTGGACCTTACTTCATTGAAACGCATAGCGGCCATTTACTGGAGATTCCCATGTCGGTCGTAAAGATATTGGGTTACAGGACCAGTTTCTTTGGGGGCGGTTACTTGAGACTTGCCAATATCAGAACCATTAAGTGGGGGATAGATCGACTCCTGGCCGCCAACCAGCCTTTGATTGTTTACGTTCATCCGCGCGAACTCGATCCCGATCACCCTCGCCTGCCGCTGTCTTTATTTCGGAAGTTCAAGAGTTATGTCAATTTGAACAGCACCTTCCCTAAGCTCAAATGGTTGTGTGAAAGCTATCCGTTTTACACGATGTTGCAAATGGTTGAGAACTATATTAAGTCGTTCTATCTGGATAGTAGAGTCATTCCTGTTCTACGACTCCAAGAAAATAAGGTTGCTGATGCTTCGACGCTACCGTCGATACGAACCCTTCCCTTGGATCGTGATGCGTTTCGGGATAGACTTCTTCTTGTCGAGAGAGAAATGGCAAGTTTTCTCAGCGTTAAAACGTTCCATTCACACGCCACAGCCGAGATGGAAGTTACGACCTCCGTCTAACGAAACGTCAGTAACGATGTCTTTTTCAACATAAGTAAAACTACTCATTTATGAATTTATGTCCTATAATGTTACTGCTTTGTTGGGATACAACAGAGTGAGTAACATCGCTCAAAAGTCTTCAGAATTCAACCTTTACATATGCCGGAAAGGTCGTTATCCTGAATGGCCGAGGGTCGTGTGCGATTGGTTCTGCTCGGTCTGACATCTGGGGAAGTGCATTTTTCATTTGTAGTCGCTTGGGATAACACAACCGTATTGTCTTGGTCTATTTAGGAGCAAGAAATATGGACACAAAACCGACAGCTTACACCTTTTGGATCGTTCCGAATTTTGTTTTTTCCTGTCATTGTTCTGATTGTGTCCGTAACCAAGAACCCCCAGACTGGGTTGTCCAACATCTGGATACTGGCACTGTTTGCCGCGTTTGACAGGGATGAGACGATGGGTAGAATCTCATACATCCTTAGAAAAAACAGCATTTCTAAAGGCACATTCCATAACGACGTAGTTGCTAAGAAAAGTTGCCAGAAGTACAAAGGAAAGAAATCTACTCAGGCTCATCCGTATCCCGCACCCAAAGCTTTTCAAGAAGATAGTATTCGGCGGCACAATCATTCTGA
>Ga0180432_10003072_pt1 | contig 24236 bp, 16 predicted proteins | sample SS_ome_10_FD_132414 | JGI IMG/M metagenome (GOLD analysis project Ga0180432, IMG submission 132414) | Hypersaline lake sediment archaeal communities from the Salton Sea, California, USA - SS_1_MS_2 metaG | ecosystem: Environmental > Aquatic > Non-marine Saline and Alkaline > Hypersaline >... | reverse complement strand
CCGGGCGCTTCCCTCACTTCCGGTATCGCCAGTCGACCTTACCGCCGTATGCCATTGTCTTGTGTACAAGTTCGTACAGGTCGGGGTCGTACTTCTTCAGCTCCTCGCGAGTGTTGATCGGGCCGTCGGCACCGGCCGGGGGAAGGTCCTGGCCGACTGCGTCGAAATAGGCCAACACGCCGGCGGTCCAATACTCGACGCGCCCCAGCGTCGCGGAGGTTCCCTTCCACTTACCCGCGCTCTTGGCCGCGTCGTACAGTTCGCCGAGTTCCCGGTCGAAACGCTCGTCCATGCGCTGCACGCGCAGTTCATACTGCTGGGACCGCAACCTCTTCCCCCAGTTGGGATCGACGGGCCGCTTGCCGGTGACGTGATAGATGGCCCCGGCGAAGACGCGGAGTACCTGGCAGTCGGTGGCGTAGGGGTCTTCGTTCAAATCGGCCAGGACGTTCTTCTCGTCGACGACCAGCAGCTTGGTTTCCGGCGAGTAGCCCATGAATCGAGCCATGTGGTCGATGCCCTTCCCGCCGGCCTTCTTGAACTCGGGCAGGTCGGAAATGCTCTCGTCGGCACCCAAGACGACCAGTTTCAAGCCGTCGGCCATCAAGGCCTTGAGGATATCGTGGCGATAGGCGAACATCTTGCGGATGGTGTCGTTGGCCTTGAGCATGGCCTCGTCGCTGGCCGAGCGGCCCACCACCGGGAACTCGCGAGCGAAGGTGAACTTCGTGTAGTAGGGATTGATCTTAAACTTCGCCGGCGGGGCTATCACATTGGGCAACGGTTGCGACCACTTGTAACGCCAGTCCTGCCCCGGGCCCAGTTTCAGAGTGTCTTCGATGAAGGCATACAACTCGGGGTCGTATATCTTCAGTTGCTCGCGGCGGCCGATGGGGCCGTGGTTCCAGTTGTTCACGCGGTTGCAATCGAAATACGACTGCACGCCCTCGGCCCAATACTCGCCATAGCTTCCGATCGCGTAGGTATCCCGGTAGAGCCCCTTTGCCACGGCGTTTTGGTAGATCTCCCTCAACTGTGTTCTCCACGTGGGGTCCATCTTGTGCAGCGTGCCGTCGATCGTATGGCAGAACTCATGCACGGCGATGCTTTCGTCGTCGTAGCGGTCGATGGGCATACTGAGTATGTTCTCCTCGCCGAAACTGGTGGGCCGCCCGCCCGTGCCGCGCACGCGCTCGTTTATGTAATCCTTGTCCTCCACGGCGCTGTACTCGGGAATGTCGGTGTAGACCTGATCCTTGCCGATGATGACCAGATACATGCCGCCGTCGACCATCGCTTTCAAGACGTCGGGCCGACCGGCCAACATGTGCTTGACCATGTCGTAGCTGCGCTGTAGAGCCAGATTGGAGACCTCGCCGGCGGCCGCGATACGCAGCCCGTCGACGTCGATGTGCTTCTTGTAGAACTTGCGAGCTTTGGCCCTGTGCCTGGATGTAACCATCCGGAAAAAGGCTTCCGGCGGCGCGGTCACGGGCGGACACTCCTCTGCCGACCGGGCATCGACACCGAAGCTTATAACCAAGGAGACCGCCAACACGGCCACGACAAGATATTTAGAAGATTTCATCAAAGGTTCCTCGATTCAAAGAAGATTCCATCGGCAAGACACGTTTCCACGCGCGGCCGCGCACAACTGCTAATCGCTGATTCGATTATACACGAGGCGGAATAGAGGTGCCAGATAGAGGAGTTTTCGCACGGGAGAACTGCGAAGTCGATTTCGGGCCGTGGTACGGGTGGGGGTGGCTGGGGATGAACCACGAGGAACGAGTGGCGAAGCCCCAGTGATTCACGTCTGGGGCACCTATGCTCGTGCCTCGCATCTCAGCCCCAGCCACCCGAGAACAGACTTTGCCGTTTTCCCGGGTTTTCGCCGCTGGAACTAATCGATCTCTTCGATTTCCTCGATCGGGTCCTTCTCTTCTTCCTTGGGAGCCTGTTGCAGAGCGCCTTCGCCGTAGAGAGGCAGATGGCGATAGTAGACCTCAAGCGTCATGGCCGACATGGCCGTATCGTACAGACGGCCGCCGTGCGATGCGCCGCGGTCCCCACCAGGAAAGTGCCAGCTTCCCTCGGTGTGACCAGCCTTGGATTGAGAACCGACCAAGTCTTCCCGCATGACTTCGTTCCATTTTTCCCAAGCGGGTCCGCCGTAATGATGCATCACCTGGGTGGCGTAGTAGTCGTAGTACATGTATCCGTGTTTGGGACCGGCGGTACCTAGCGAGTTGACGCCCTCGATGATACCTTGATGCCCCTTGTCCCAGCCCAGATACATTCGCGAAAGCAGACCGATCGACTGCGTGGCCTTGGTGGCCTTGGCCGGGTCGGTATAGCCATAGTCGGAACCGTACTCGTTGGCCTGAACGTGGTCGAGAAAACCATTGGCGCGGCGAAACGCGACCGGATGCACGTACAAACCGGCCAACCGTCCGCTGATCAGCCCCATCAATTGCCAACCGACCACCGAGGTGTCGCCGGCTTCGCCGGGAGTGTAACGCCAGCCGCCGCCGTTCTTATCCTGTGCGAATTGCACGAAGTTCAAGGTGGATTGGGCAACCGGGCCCAACTTCGGCAGGGGAATCGGCTTCTGGGCCTTGGCCGCCGCGACCGCCGCCTTTTGGAATTCCGTCAGGTCCTTGCCGCCATAACGCGAGAAGTACTCATACTCCTGTTTGCGAACGATGGCCTTGCTGGCCTGCATGCCGAAAGCCTCGCACAAGGCAATGGTCGCCAGACCTTGGGAATACATGCGTCCGCCGCCTTCGGTCAAATCGGCACCGTTATTGCCGAGCTTCGCATTGTTCATCAAGTATTGCAAACCTCTAGCCACCGTGTTCTTGTGGCGGCCGACCAGATTCGTTTCACCGGCGCCGAGGAACGGCAGCAACCCATAGGCGGTGGCCGCTATGCGCGACTCGACGAGCGAACCGTCATTGGGGCACTTTCCTTGACAGCTAGCGGCCTTGGAGTGATTGAACGACCAACCGCCGTCGGGCATTTGATGCTCGGCAAGCCATTTCAGGGCCAGATCGACGGCCAGTTCGCTTTCGACCGTGGCCCCGTTGCCGGGCCCGCGACGTCCGCCGCGACCACCGAGTCCGCGACCACTGCCGTTAAGCCCGTGTCCGGTACCCTTTTTTCCTTTGCCGGTTCCGCGTCGGTCCAGGTTGCCGGTTCCCATGCCGATATCATTGAGCAGATCGTTCTCCGGCGCGAACATCGAGCTATGGTCGATCAACTGCTGGGACATGGCGTTGATGCCCTCGGCCGCTTTTTGCATGTCGATCTTCGGTTCCAGCGGTTCCGGTTCGGGCCGGTCGACGATGTCACCTCCAACTTCAACAAGCGGCGGCGTCTCGACGAGCAGGTCGCTCATCTCGTCGATATCGTCCGAAACATCGCTGGTCGACAGCAGGGAGATGCCCGAGTCGGGCAGGGAAAACGTCAACAGGGCAAGAAGCAGCAGCAAGGCGGCATGAACCAACATGCTCACCGACCAGCTTCGATGCTGCGCAATGAAGTCACGCCACATCAGGCCCAGCGATCCTTCTTCGGCTCTCTCGTCGATTTCCTCGCGAACGCCCGTGGCCTTTCGACCCTGGGACCAACCGTGCTCTTGAATGGCCTGGGCACCTTGGCGAGCCGCCAGTTGCTCGGGCGTCAAGAGAACGGGCGCGGCCAACCCGCCGGCCGTCGTGGGTGTCGCGGGTGTCGTAGGCGTGGTTGGCGAAGGGTTCGTGGGCACCGCGGCCGGCGCCGTGTTCTTTGCGTCCGCGGCATTGGCCGCTGCTCCCGTGCCGATGGGTACCGGACGCGCCGGTTGGGGCGTGGAGGGCTCTTCGGACAGGGGCTGCGCGCGAAGCAATTTCCCCTGAACATTGCCTGCATTATCGCCAGTCGGCTGTGAAGTCGGCCGCTGCTGCATGACTGCTTCCTAACCCGGAGAAAACCGGAATCACGAGAACTACGAAGACCTCTCCGCGCACCGAGAGCTGATCGAACGCGGCACGAAGTTCGGCCACGGCGACTAACCCCACCCACAGAGTATAGCGAAAACCGCTAACTTTTTCTACCCTACGTACCCCACCACCCGAAAAAGCGGGTGGCCTAGCCCCTCTTCTTATATTTCGGGGTACTCACGCCCAATTATTCCCCTATTCCATCGAGCCGATTATCGGGCTTGAGGCACGCCATTTCACCCTTTTTCGGGCCAAATTAGCATATTGAGCACAAAGGTCGAACTATCCCAGTTACTGGAACCGTACATAACGATAAGGGCTTCAGTTCGTGATAATCGTCCTAGCGACATCCCACCCGACCCATGCATCCCGCGTTCGCGCGTTTACCCATCCATCCGGACCAGCATAAGCCAATCTTGTCCCGTGGACCACGGGGGAGTATTATAACCATCGAGTATCCGTCATTCCCTTTGCCAATTCCCAGCGTCGGCCGGCCTTGGCCGGGGCAGATCACACCTAAGCCCGGGCACCGGAAAACCGCGCGGCACCAGAGGTTCGCGTTTCGCGGTTTTCACGGGCTCCGATCGGTAACAGTTTAATCCCCAGAGGTATCCTAGATGACGTATTTGAACATTTCCCGCCAACGTTTCCGCGCTTTTCTCGTGTTGCTGCTCGCCGCCACTGTCTTATTTCCGTGCGCCGGTTCGGCCTTGGCGGATCCCGTATCTCCGACCGACAGCGACCGACAGGTGGCTTTGGCGGTTTCGTACTTCCTTGGCCGGGACCACCTATTGAAGCACCCGATCGACGACGAGATGTCGCAACGTTGCCTGGATAGTTTTCTGGAACTGCTCGACCCGATGAAGGTCTACTTCTACCAGTCGGACGTGGACGCTTTCTCCCAACGGAAGAACGACCTTGACGACATGGTCAAGAAGGGCGACATCAGTTTCGGCTACGACGTCTTCAAGATATTTCTCCAACGAGTGGACGAACGCGTGAAGATGGTCGACCGTCTGTTGGCCACCAAGCACGATTTCGCGGTCGACGAGGAGATGATCGCCGACGCGGACGACGCCAAATACGCCAAGACCGCAGAGGAAGCCTTCGACAGATGGCGCAAGCGGATCAAGTACGACCTGCTTGTGTTGAAGACCGAGGAACCGCCCGTCGAGGGTCAAGACGCCATCGACAAACTGACGCGCCGCTACCACAGTTTCTCGAAGCGGATGCACCAGACCGACGGCGACGAGTTGCTCGAGATGTATCTGACCTCGTTGACCACTTCCTTCGACCCGCACACGACCTACATGTCGCCCGGCACGCTGAAGAACTTCGAGATCGTCATGCGTTTGCAACTTGAAGGCATCGGTGCTTCGCTGCAGATGGACGACGGCTACACGGTCGTGCGAAAGATCATCCCCGGCGGAGCCGCCGACAAGGACGGCCGACTGAAGCTAGAGGACAAAATCGTGGCCGTGGGCCAGGGCGACGACGGCGAACTGGTCGACACGGTCGACATGAAGCTGTCGAATGTGGTGAAGATGATCCGCGGCAAGAAGGGCACCAAAGTCCGCCTGCAAGTCGTCTCGGTCGACAGCCCCGAGCGGAAGATCATCGACATCATCAGAGCCAAGATCGAGCTCAAGGACAGCGAAGCCCACGGCGAGATTCTCGAACAGGGCAAAAAACCGGACGGTACGCCGTACAAGATCGGCGTGATCGATCTGCCCAGTTTCTACATGGACATGGGAGCCGCCAAACGGGGCGAAACCGAATACAAAAGCACCACCCGCGACGTGCGGAAGATCCTCGACGGCTTCAACGAAAAGGGCGTCGACGCCGTAATACTCGACCTGCGGCGCAACGGCGGCGGATCGCTCACCGAAGCCATCAACCTCACCGGGTTGTTCATTGACGAAGGGCCCGTCGTCCAGGTCAAGGGCAAGCCGGGACAAAACGGCGCCGCCCGAGTACAACCGTATCACGACTTCGATCCCGGCATGGCCTGGTCCGGCCCGCTGGCCGTGTTGACCAGCAAGTTCAGCGCCAGCGCAAGCGAAATCCTCGCCGGCGCCATCCAGGACTACAACCGCGGGCTAATCGTGGGCGACCACGCAACTCACGGCAAGGGAACCGTGCAGAGCCTGATGGACTTGAGCCAACAGGTCTTCCGAGGACTCCCCAACGCTCCTTCGATGGGCGCGCTGAAGATCACCATGCAGCAGTTCTATCGCCCCAGCGGCGACAGCACGCAGAATCGCGGCGTGGTTGCCGACATCGAACTGCCCTCGCTGACGACGCATCTCGACGTGGGCGAATCCGACCTCGACTTCCCTATCGCTTTCGACCGCGTCGAAGCGAGGGATTTCAAACGAAACGGTCTGGTCGACGATACCGTCCGCAACCGACTGCAAGAGCTCTCCGACGCACGTCGCAGCCAGTCCGAGGACTTCAAGAAGGTCCTTAGAAACATCGAGCGTTACAAGAAGCAGAAGGACAAGAAGACCGTAACGCTCAACGAAGAGAAGTTCCTTGCCGAGCGAGCCGAACTGAACGCCGACAAGGAAGAGAAGAAGAAGATGGAAGAGCTGAACGATCCTAATCGGCCCGCCATCGACCGCAACTACTATCTGGAAGAAGCCTTGGCCATCATGGTCGACTACATGAACCTTCGCCAGGTTGCCAAGACGCATTAATTCTTCTGAAAACGAAGGCACCAACCAATGCCGTGACCGCACCCGCGCGGTCACGGCATTTTTCACGCGCGGTGGTAGTCCGGATTCCTCAACCTCCGTGGGGGTGGCCCAGATTCTTGAATCTGGGTGCGAAGCACAAGAGGCCTCGTGGGCGGGTCGGCCCAACGGCACTCGCTGACGAGCAACCATGGCCCCCAAGCGGGAAGTTCAACGCAATGGTCGAGTCGTCAGGCGAAACTACGCGGCGCCCAGGGCCTCTTGCCGCTGCGCGGCCCAGCTTCAAGAATCTGGGCTACCCGAAGTGTGCGGGCACCATGCTTGCCCCCGCGACGGCCCAAGGCATATAATTGCCGCATGAGTCACGCCTCCGAAAATCCGACCGGCAGGATCATTGCCATCGGCGATACGCACGGTTGCATCGCCGCCCTGGACGCTATATTGAAACAAATCCGCCCTAGACCGGAGGATACGATCGTCGCCCTGGGAGATTACATAGACCGCGGCCCCGACAGCCGAGGCGTTATCGAGCGGATGATGTCGCTTGCCGAACATTGCCGTCTGGTGCCCTTGATGGGCAACCACGAAGAGATGATGCTGGCCATTCGCAACGGGGAGTTGGAACACATGCTCGACCCGTGGCTTTCCTTCGGCGGCGAGGCCACCTTGGCCTCCTTCAACTGTTCTCACCCGAGGGACATCCCCACCGCCCATGCCGACTTTCTCCGCAACTGCCGGCTTTGGCACGAATCCGCTCGCCACATCTTCATGCACGCCGGCTACCAGGCAAACGTCCCGCTTGAGAAACAAACGCCCGGCGAACTGCTATGGGTCTCACTAAGACAAAGCCGCCCCGGTCCGCACATGTCCGGCAAGACGGCCATCGTCGGCCACACCGCGCAGCGGGACGGGCAGATTCTCGATCTGGGATACCTCAAGTGCATCGACACCTGCTGCTACGGCGACGGATGGCTGACAGCCATGGACGTCGAGTCCGGGAAGATATGGCAAGCGGATAAGGAGGGACGGCTGAGGGAGGGGTAGTGGATAGTGGATAGTGGATAGTGGATAGTGGATAGTGGATAGTGGATAGTGGATAGTGGATAGTGGATAGTGGATAGCACGCCCAACCACCGAACTCTATCACTCGCCACTCGCCTCTACTTCCGTCCCAGCTTTGCCGTGCCGAGGACTTGATAGATTGGGCCGCTTCGCTCCAAGATGCTGGAGAAGACCAAGACCTTGTCGACGGTGACGGTGCCGGCCTGGAAGTCTTCGCGGTCGGCCAGGAGTTTGGCCAGTTCTTTCAAGCCCGGGCCGCCGCGGCGGACGCGGCCGATGGTCAGATGCGGATGAAAACGGCGGCGGTCGGAGCGGAAGGAGAGCTTGCCCAGTTGCTCGTCGACTTGTTCTTGCAGGGCGACCATTTCGTTTTCGCCTCGCCCGCTGCCTAGCCACAGAGTTCTCGGTCGGGCTGAGGTTGGAAATGCTCCCGCGCCGCGGATTTCCAACTCGAACGGCTCGAAGCCGGCCACGCCGAGTTGCACCGCTTCGCATACGCGGGGAATCTCGCGAGAGGCGACCTCTCCCAAGAACTTCAGCGTCAGGTGCTGGTTCTCCGGCTCAACCCATTTGACGTCGGCTCCGCCGGCCTGAAGATCGTTGACGAGAACCTCCGCCTGTCGACGAACGGCCTCGGTCACCTCGACGGCGACGAACGTGCGAATGGTATCTTTCATGGCATCCTGCTTTGTGAAAGGGTAGGGGGGCGGACAAATCGAATCGCGTGCCACTGCTCCCTCGAAACAGTAGCACACCGGGAGCCCGATTTCCGGCAGCGGCTATTTCTTCCGGAGCACGCGAATCTGGTTTCCTTTGTAGTCCATCACGTAAACCCGGCTGCCGTCGGGCGTCACGTCGATGGCTATGTTGCTGCACGAAGCGGCCAGTCCGCTGGCTCGCTCGAAGCGCTGCGTGCTCGCATATCCGACCAAGGAGAGGAACTTGCCGTCGGTCGAGTAGCACTTAACCCGGCCCGGACCGGACTCGGCCGTGTATAGTTTTCCCTCGGCGTCGAAGCACAAGTTCATGGGGTTGCAGCAGGCGGCGAATCCTTCAATGGAGTCCCGGTTGCGCGATCCCCACTTGCCCAATTCATTGCCGTCGATGTCCATCTTCACCACACGATAGGCCGCGTTCTCGGCCACGTAGATCGCCCCCTCGGCGGCCACAATGTCGCATCTCTGGCAGCAACCGCGCAGGCCCTCGCAAATCAGCGTTTGTCCACCCAACTCAAGATCGAAGCGGAACAACTTCGACTTCGACCGCAAACTCCAACTGGAGCCGAAAGCCACGACCAACTTGTCGCCCATCACGGCCAGCCCGGAAACACGATGAGGGCGAGATTTTCGCTTGGGCTTTTCTTTCTTATCCTTTTCTCCGCCCTCTTTCTCGTCCTTTTCCTCGTTCGATGGCGGCGGGTCTCGCGGATCGATGACCGTCTTGGACAGTATCTCGCCCGACTTGGTCAGTTTGGCGAGTTTGCCTTCTCCGCCGCAGTAAATCGTCCCGTCGGCCGCCACGTCGATGGCTTCCGGCGAAAACTCCAGGTCAATGGTACTGGTCAGTTCTCCGGCCGGGTTGATGATCTTAATCTGTTTCGCCTCACCGTCGCAGGCCAGCAAGTCGCCGTCGGGGTGCAGTCGCAAGGAGGACAGCTTCTTGAACGCGACTTCCAAAGGCTCGATCTCGACATGCGTGGCCGAATCGGCCGCCAGATCCTCGAATACTTCCTTCTCGGGTTCTTTCTTCTCGGCTTCTTCTTCCGATTTCTCGGCAGCCTGCTTGGCCAGTTCCTTGGCAATCTCGGCGGCAAGTTCCTTGGCGATTCTATCGGCAACTTCTTTCGCGATTCTGTCCGCGATCTCACTGGCGACCTTCTCGGCAACTTCCCGGGCAACTTTTTCGGCGATCTCTCGCACGGCCTTCTCGATCTCTTCGCTTGTCGATTCGCTGGCGGGTTTATCCGCTTCCTTCTTCGCAACATCCTCGGCGAAAACCGTTGATGAAGTGAATACCGAGCAACACGCAGCCAAGAGCAACGCGGAAATGAAACGCCTCATATCTTGCCAACCTCACAACTACCGACGCCAAATCCTAATTCAACTCAATGCACCGAATGCTGTCGCTGTCGCGGACGTAAAGGAGATTGCCGACCAGGGCAGGGTGCGAGAGGACTTCGCTCTGGCCGCCGACGATCTCCACGCGCGAGATCAGATCATACTTCCCGCCGTCGATGCCGATCAGCAACAGTTCGCCCTCGACGCCCAGCACCATGATACGGTCCGGACTGCCGAAGATGCAAACGTAATCGTCGAACACATCGTCTTCGGCCGACCACACTTCCTTAAGACCATTCTCGGCGTCCAGACAGAACATCTTCAGCCAGCAGCCGAACAGCTTGCCGTCGATCAAGACGCTGCTGCTGGTGTCGGGGGCCAGTTCCTCGTGGACGGCCATCGGCTTCGAGACGATCTTGCCCTCGTCGTCGAAAGCGTATACTCGCGTGCCGTTTCGCTCGGTCGACAGCAGAAGCTTTCCGCCCAAGTCAATCGGCGTGGGCACGTTGAAATCGCCTTCTTCCGGCGGCGACAACGTCCACAGCCGCCGACCCGTGGCCGGGTCCCAACCGCCGACCGAAACGGAATCGTAACCGACGATCTGTCGAACTTCTCCAAAGGTGCCCACGATGAAGGCCGAATAGGCCGCTCGTTTGCCGGGCGTCTTCCAAACAACCTTACCGTCGTCCGGATTCAGGGCAACCAGCGAAGCCTCCTTGCCGCCGGGGTTGAGGATCAGCTTGCCGTCGACAATAAGCGGCGACGCGCACATTCCCCACTCGACCAGTTTGGCGCCAAACTCCCTGAGTATGTTCTTCTTCCACAAGACCTTGCCGGTCTTGATGTCAACGCAGTTGAAATCGCCGAAGGCTCCCAGCAGAAAGACCTTGCCCTCGTGGATCAACGGAGCCGCACGGGCCGAACATCCATAGTCCATGTCGCCTGGCGCGGAATACTGTAGTTTCCAGAGTTCCTCGCCGGAGTCGGCGTCCAGGCAGCGAAATATGTCGTCGCAGTCGGTCACGTCCCGGTCGGCAACGATCACCCGCCCCTGGTCGACCACCACGCCCGAAAGCCCGTTGCCGGTAAGCGCCGTTTTCCAGAGCACCTTCGGCTTCTCCGGAAGTTTCTCGGGCAACCGCTCGACAATACCGTCGCGACGGACGCCCCGCCACTGCGGCCACTGCACGGCGGCGGAAATCTTGGCGGGCTTGGCCTTCGCGTCACCCCCTTCGGAAATCGCCACGAAGCCGTCTTTGGATTCCATCTTCTTAAGCAATCTGGCGTTCTCACCGACGGCCAGCAAGGCGTCGAGAATCTTCTTCCGCGTTTGAAGGTCGACCGACTGCGTGGCCGCCACGGTGATAAACGGCAGGGGCTTTGTCTCGCCGATCAGTCTGAGCGAACCTTTGTCGACCGTGCCGCAACCTTCCAGAAGCGCCATGGCATAGCTGGAGATAACCGCCACGGCCGGCTTCTTCGACTTGTTCTCGATCACTTCCAAGGCCGATTCGGAACAGCCGAAGCGAATCTCCGGCTTCTCCGCCACGGGAATACCGGCTTCCCGCAGGGCCGCCATGGCCGCCGAATGCTTTTCGTCGGAATCCTCTGGACCGAAGAGCACTCGATAGCCCTTCAGGTCGGCCAGCGATTTGGCCTTGTCTTTATTGGGCACGACGAACAGGCCCGTGAACGTGGTCTTGCCGTCGGTTCCCGAAAGCATTGCCAAGGGTTCGACGGTCAGCTTGCACTTGGCGGCGTCAAACTCGACCAGCGAACGTTTGCCGATGATCAGGTCGACCTTGCCTCCATTTTTTTTCTTGGCGATGTCGGCTGCCACTTTCGTCAGGTTATCGGAGAAGTACACTTTGATATCGCGGCCTATCCGTTTCTCCACGAACTTGGCCAAGACGCCGTAATCGCGTTGGGCGTAACCGCCCACGCAGTCGCAAGCCAAGGGCGCCGCCAAGGGGTCCATTACCACGACGTTCAGTCGCTCCTCGGCACGCGTGGATGTCGTGCCAATGATTGCAGGGAGGACGAATGAAAATACGATCGCGAGTCTATTCATGATGAACACTCTCTCTGCCCTTTCTACATGCACTTCAAGACGGCAAGACCGGGTGTCATGCCGCAAACTTCCATTATCCCGCCAAACGAGAGCGCGTGTCAAGCATCAAGCGAGCCGACCGCGACAATAGTCCATCGCCGCAAAAGGGATGTCACTAAGAACTTCTGTCTTTTTTGTCCAGCATTCTTTGCGAAACCTGCATGCCAACCAGTCGGGCGACGAGAACCGCCAGATAGAGTTGGCCCATCAGGGCCTCCATGGTAGCAAGCATCCGGGCAGACGCCGACACGGGCACGATATCCCCATAGCCCAATGTCGTAAGGGTCACGAAGCTGAAGTAGATCGGAAAAACGGCCCGGGTGTCGCTGAAACGCATCGCGCCTTCCACGTTTTCATCGAGCAGCGGGAAGCGAAACGATCCCGGCTGAACATAGTCGACGGCCGAGTAAACCATCGCCCACAATAGCCCCAGCAGCAGGTAAGTACACAGCGCGGCGCAAATCGTGTTATGCGATACCCGTTCGGCCTCGAAGACATGTTTCAGCAGAACGCAAACCACGTAGCCGAGAAACAGACACTCCAGCAGGTGCTCCAATGCCAGAACGCCTTCGCTCTGCATCACCAGATTGAGAAACCTCAAAACGATCGACGGCGCCACGAGCAACAGCGCGACTATGACCGTCCGTCGGCTTTGGCTGACCGCGAACACGGCCGAAATCAACAGAGCCACCATGAACACGGCCAACACGAAGTTCGTCACCCGCAGGCTGTGAGCGAACGCATGCGTCAACGGCACGGAAAGCAAAAACACGGCAAGCGCGACGAGCAATAGGTCGAAACGATGACGATGCATGACTGTTTATCCTCATTGAAAAGGGCAGGGGGGTGAAGAAGCAAATCCCTCGCCCCTAGTCCCTCACTCCTCGCCCCTGGACGGCAACTCGCCGTCTTTATCGAAGGGCAGGGGGCGCAACTCGCTTATTATCTCCAAGTCTTCGCGCTGCCGGGCTTCATTCCAATAGGCGGCCGAGCATTCTACCTCGGCCAGGTGAAGCGTGTCGGTTATCCATATCAGTTTCCCGTCCGGCGGCGCGGTCAAGCCGATGGTTCCAAGCGCCGTGGCGATCATTTCCCGATCGGTCGGATAATCCAAGGGCGGCATGGCGGCCGAAACGTGGCCCGACGTAAGCACGTTAAACCTGACCGCGGCCGGATCGTATTGTTCGAGCAATGACGACTTGCAGAACTCGGCCATGCCCATTCCGAGCGAATTGCCGTAGCTCTTGGGGCTCAACCCGCGTATTGCTATCCGCTTAACCTTGGGAAACTCGCCTTCGACCGCCGCGTGATCGTTGAACTTCCGCCCGATCACGTTGGCATCCATCCCGCAGCCGCTGATGTCCTTGCCGATCCGATCCACGAGCAACAAGTCCACGTGGTCAAAAGGCAACTTCGGCAACCACCTCTCGGCCAACACAAGAAGTTCCTTTTCGCGCTCTTCGATGTCGTCGGCCGACATGGCCTCGATCAGGGCCGTCTGGTCGTAGGCGTTCTCGACAATCGCTAACCCGGCCAGGATATTGCACTTGGCACGCACTTCGCCCATCACGCTTTTGATAATCCGGGTGAAGTCGTAATCCTGAATAGCCTTGTGATAAATGCTCGCTCCCTCGCATTTGCCCAAACCGATGAGAATCATCTTTGTCAAACCGCTTTGGATCGGGCCGACGAATATCGTGTGCGGCTTCACGCGGTTGCAGACCAACACATGGTCGGCATCAAAGGCGTGGCGGTCGAAGTGGACGGGAAAGCCCTCGGCCGTCTCGCACACGACCACCGTCTCCGTGTCGCTGCGGATCGGACAGCCGACGAACTCCTCGGTTATGCCGTATGACTCGACCACGCGGCGCTGACCCTCGGGCGTTCCGCCGCCGTGGCTGCCCATGGCCGGCACAATGAAGGGCAGGGCACCTAGACTGCTGAAATGCTCGACCGCGGCGCGAATTATCTCGGCAATGTTGGCGATCCCCCGGCTGCCGACCGTTATGGCCACGCTCTGGCCGGGGGAAACCTGCCCATCCAATTGCAGACGCTTCAACTGCTCGCGCACCTCGGCCGCCGGGTCATCGAGCCGTTTCGATTCGAAGGATTGTCTGACGCGGAATATTTCTGGAAAGTCTGTCATCTGGTTCTTTTCGCGATGGTTGACATGTGGCAAGAATCCCATGTTATCCGAGTTTACCCACATCGGCCAATGCCACTGGAGGGGACGATCTTTCGAACCGGCCGCGAAAAGGGCGAACAAGCGACTCTCGCAATTCGTAACATATTACAGTGACACATGTTATGCCAACAGGCCGGCATTTGGCCAATCGCCCGATAAGTCGCTATGGTGTCGTGTCCTTTTTGGGACTAAAATCCCCGCGTATCGATGGGTCGGCACTCGGCTGGCCCAGGTTCACAGTCGCCGACCAGCCAAGGAGGGTGGCAATGGCTACGGAAACCACGAAAAGAACGTCCGGAAGACGAACCACGCTGCTGAGCAAACGTCGCGAGCAGCGGCGGGAAGCTGAACCGACGAAGAAGCCCAAGTCGTCGCGATGGAAGTTGCGGCTTGTCACCCTCGCCGCGTTTCTCCTGGCGATCGTCTGGTTGCTGCCGATGATCGTGACCAACACGCCGCTGCTGGGAACCATCCTCGGCAGCGCCACGGCCGACCTCGACGGAAAGCTTACGCTCGACTCCGCTTCGCTGGGTTGGTTCTCTCCAATCGAAGCAAGGGGCATCCAACTGACCGACTCCGAAGGCCAACCGGCCGTGCGCGTTGAACGGGTCGCCGGCGACAAGACCTTGCTGGCCATGCTTCTGGACATGTCCTCGTTCGGCAAGTTCCGCATTGAGAACCCCAAACTGACACTCGTGCTGCGCGACGGCGGCAGCAATCTTGAACAGATTCTAGCCGAGTATCTCAAACCCAGCGACGAACCGTCATCGGCCGTGGGGCTTCAGGTCGAGATCGTCGACGGCAGCGTCACGGTCGAAGACGCCGACGGCGGTCGCTCCTGGCAGCTTGACAACCTGCAATTGGCCCTTAGCATGTCGGCCGCCGCGGCGGCGCCGATCGATCTTAACATGTCGGCCGACATTGCCGGACGTCAACTCGGCGACAAGTTGGCGGCCAAGTTGCATCTCGAACAGGACGCCGAAGGCAAATCGACCATCGGCAGCGGCAACGCGTCGATCGAGTCGACCGGCTTCCCGCTGGACATGCTCGATCCGTTTCTTGCGAGATTCGCTCCCGGCAGCCGCCTAGCCGGGCGGCTGACCTCGAAACTCGACGCGACTTGGGGCGGCGGCCAGGAGAAGCCCGACGGGCTGACCGGCGACTTGTCGCTGGAAAGCTTGGAGTTCGCCTCGCCCGTGCTGGCCGGCGACCGCGTGAAGATCGATTCGCTGTTGGCCGCCTGCAACCTGGGCATCCAGGACGATATTGTTCACCTGCAAGATTCGAAGCTGACGTGCGACTTGGGCCAAGTCTCCTTGACGGCAAAGCTCAACCCATCCGGCGAAATGACTCTCGACGGGCTCTGGCAGCAAGTGTTCAGCGTGCAAGGCGAAGTCGATCTGGCCCGGCTGGCCGCCATGTTGCCCAACACTCTGCGGATTCGCCGCCAAACGCGCATAGGTTCCGGCAAAGTGGTCTTCGCGGCCGCCAATCGGCCGACCGGCGGCAATGCGCCGGCATCGACCACCGGCTCCGGAACTAATGAAAGCGTGCTGGGTGGGCACCTGGAAGTGAAGAACCTCGTTGCCTTCGACGGCGACCGACAGTTATCTTGGGAGAAGCCGGTCAGACTATCTTTGTCGGCTCACAACTCGAAGCAGGGGCCGGCGGTCGATAGCCTGAAGTGCGAATCCGAGTTTCTGAACGTCCACGCCGCCGGCACGCTCGACAAACTGGCCGCTTCGGCAAGCTTCGATCTGGCCAAACTGGCCTCGCAACTGGGGCAGTTCGTCGACTTGGGAGACTTGAAACTTGCCGGCAGCGGATGGTCGCACTTCAACTGGAAACGCTCGGCCGAAGGCCAATTCACGACCGACGCCGAGCTTCAAGTTCGCGGCTTTCAGCTTGCCATGGCCGGAAAGCGCCCCTGGACGGAAGAAAACCTGCTGGCCTTCTGCTCGCTTGAAGGAAGCACCGACTTCGGCGCCGACACGCAACTACAAAAGGCCTCGCTGCTGGTCAAATCCGACCCCGAACGGCTCGACGTGAGAATCACCCAGCCGGTGCTCGACCTGAGCAGCCAAGGCACCTGGCCGCTTCATATCAAAGCGTTGGCCCACCTGGATCGTTGGCTGCCGCGAATCGAAGCCTGGATGCCGATGGCCGGTTGGCGCATGGCTGGCAGTTGCATCCTCGACGCCCAAGTGTCGGCCTCGCTCGAACAGGTCGACCTGCAACGTGCGACCGCTTCCTTCGACAACCTGCAACTTGGCGGGCCGGGATTGAATATCGTCGAACCGAAGGCCGAGCTATCACTGGCCGGGCGGTGGAACCAGAAGACCGGCACCCTGGACATCAAACCGGCCTCGGTTAGCACCACCACCGTGGCCGCCAAGGCGGACAGCTTCTCGCTGGCGATGCCCGAGGACAAACCCATCAGTGCCACCGGCAAGATTCAATACACGGCCGACCTGGGACGCTTGCAGAGGTGGTTCGCCGACCCCAAACAACCGTCGAAGTGGACCTTCGCCGGAGTGCTCGGCGGCAAGGCCGACTTCAACCACACCGACGGAAAGACGCACGGTCAGGTGGAAGCCGCCGTGGATAATCTGGCCGTCACCGGCGACTCGCGACAGACTTTCCACGATCCCAAGATCGAGCTTCTCGTGAAGGGCAGCTACGCCGGCGACTCCGGCGAGATAACTCTTCATCAAGCGAAATTGACTTCGCTGGCCGTCGGCGGAGATGTCGCCGGCACGGCCTCCTTCGCCGACGACCGGGACAACCTGCAACTAAACGGTCAAGTCAGCTACGACCTGGAACAAATAGTGAACCTGTTGGAGCAAAACCGCGACTGGAAACCTTATCTGGACGGCAAGGTTCTCGTCGGCGGCTCCGGAGCCAGTCCGCTGGCTTATAGCGGACCTTTGTTCGATCCGGCCAAGGCCAATGCCAACGCGGGCTTCGGTTGGCAATGGGCCGACATCTACGGCTGCCAGATCGGCCCGGGAAGCGCCAAGACCACGCTGGCCGACGGTATTCTGCGACTGGAGCCGATGGACCTTGTCGTCAGCGGCGGTCGCGTGAATCTGGCCGCGCAGGTTAGACTTCCCACGAAGCCGCAAGACCCCATGGAACTGGTCGTGCCGCCCGGCCCCTTGGCAACGCAAGTGCGCATCAACCAGAAGATGTGCAACGACTTCCTCAAGTACATCGCTCCGGTGCTGGCCGACGTGGCCACCGCCCAAGGCAGTTTCTCCATCGAGTTGGACAAGTGCCGCATTCCGCTGAGCGATCCGTCCCAGGGTGAATTGGCCGGGCGGTTCACCGTCCACACAATACAAGTAGGCGCCGGCCCGCTCGTCCGGGAACTGGCCGTCCTGCTCGGCGGCGGCGTTACGCCGGGCAAACTGCGGCGCGAGTCGGTCGTCGAGTTCCAAATGGTCAAGGGACGCGTCTACCACCGGGGCCTGGAACTGATCTTCCCCGACCTGACCATCCGCACGTATGGTTCGGTGGGCATAAACGACCAGAGCGTGGCGATCATGGCCGAGATGCCGGTGCCGCCTAAATGGATCGGCAACAACCCGATAGGTTCCGGCTTGCGAAACCAGACCATCCGACTGCCCATCGGCGGAACACTAAGCAAGCCGAAGATCGACGAGCGAGCACTTAGCCAAGCCAGCGGACAGTTCATCGGCAAGGCCGTCGGCAATATAATCGAAGACGAGGGACAGAAGTTCATCGAAAACCTCTTCGACCGACCAAGGTAGCAGGGCAGGGCAGGGCAGGGGGGCTGAAGAAACGGCTGGCTCCGCAACACCACGGACAAGTAAGTACCCCGAAACGCTCCCCGTTGCGGTGCCTGTCCCCTTTTTCAGCAACGGTGTAGCTCATTGTCGCCTTTCGCTGAAGAGAAGTAGCGTGCGTTCCGAGAATTGCCCGCCATCCGCCAAACCCGCTTTGCCAAGACGTTACACCAAACACCCGCCAAAGGAAGACAACCGGCCATGAAGCTAATCCTCCTGGGAACAACCGGATACCATCCCAACGAGCAACGCCACACGCCGTGTCTGTTGTTGCCCAAGTGCGGAGTAATGCTCGACGCCGGCACGGCCATGTTCAGGGCAGGGCGGTTGCTCGAGTCGCCGCATCTGGACATCTTCCTCACCCACGCGCATCTTGACCACGTTGTGGGGCTGACGTATCTGTTCGACATAATGCGCGAACACACACTCGATCGGGTTACCGTACACGCCACGCCGGAGACTTTGGCCACCGTCGAGGACCACCTGTTCGCCGTCAGACTGTTTCCCAAACGGCCCGAGTTCGAGGCCAAACCGCTGAGCGACGACATCAAGCTGCCGTGCGGAGCCGTGCTGAGCCATTTCCCCTTGCAGCACCAAGGCGGAGCAACTGGCTTCCGCCTGGATTGGCCCGACCGCTCGATGGCCTACGTAACCGACACTACCGCCGCGACCGACGCCGATTACGTGGAGAAGATCGCCGGGGTGGATTTGCTCGTACACGAGTGTTACTTCCCCGACTCGATGGCCGACTGGGCCAAGACCACCGGCCACAGTTGCACCACACCGGTCGCCGAAGTAGCCAAGAAAGCCGGCGTCGGCCGTCTGGTCCTGGTCCATCTCAACCCGTTGGCCACCGAGGAAGACCCCATCGGTTTGGACATTGCCCGCGCGATCTTTCCAAACACCCGCCTGGGCAGCGATTTGCTAGAGGTGGAGTTCTGACCAATGAGCTTTGAGCAATGAGCAAGCGAAAACGTTCATCCTTCATCACTCAACGAAGAAGGGGCCGAACATCCCGCATCTCCCGCGGAACATCCGGCCCCAGAATCTTGTCGTCGGAACAACCCGAGTCTCGAAAGTAGTCATTTCTTCCTTGCCACCGAGCGGGATCACTTCCTCGGGTTCGAGGTCAGCCTCACTAACCGGCGGAAGGCTTCATCAAGGCCGTCCCGGGCCTCTTCAACTGCCATCGTCCCGAGTGAAGCGACCGCATTGCATGACTTAGCCGAAGCGTTTTCCCGCGGATGTGTCGCCCCTCTCTCACGGCGACCTCACCGACAATTCTCGTGGTTCGTCATATCCACGTGGAAAAGTAGGTTGCGGTGGCGCGTAAAACGGACATAACTTCACGTTTTTCGCAAAAAACTGGGCGTTTACCCGGCCTTATCGCAATGTTCAAACCATCAGCAAGGGTGGATTTTACACATTCGGAAGCGCAGCCCGCCCTCCAGAATGCCTGTTGCAAAAACCGCCAAAAGGGGAGGGCGAGTGGACCGTTCTTGAGGATGTGTCGATTTGAATCACTCGCCGTCGGCCAGTTGCAGCAGAGTCCGCAGTTCCCTGGCCGCTCGTTTCCATGCGAGCCGCTCCCGAGCGGAGTCGACATTCGATGATTCCAGAAAACCTTGTCGCAGAAGTCCGATTCCATCCTGGCCCGGGTTGCCCAGAATCGCAGCGCCCGACGCATCGGTCTCGCTAGACAAGTTTTCGCCGACTCTCAGCAGCCCTTCGGGATTGACGAACGTGGCCAGTTCGATCTGACCGACTTGCGTAAGTTGCATATTGCCCGGCTGCCTGACGGAGACAATACCCTCGGCGGATATCACGATATCGGTGGCATCTTGAGGAATCGTGATCGGCGGTTCCAACAGACGCCCGATTGTGGATGATGCGATTACCAGATCGCCGTTGGCGTTCTTGCCGAGATTACCTGCCCGCGTGTAGTAGGTCATGCCCGTGGGATCGAGCACTTGGATGAACCCTCGCCCTTCTATGGCGACGTCCAACTGGCGACCGCTACGGCACAGGCTTCCTTGAGAAAGATCGGTTCGTACAGCGGAGACTCGCACGCCGGTTCCGAGAGAAACGCCCACGGGCGAATATTGCCCGGCCGAGTCCAACGCACCGGGATAAGTCGCCTGATGATAGTTCTGGTCCTCGAAGACAACGTAACTCCGCTTGAAGCCAGCCGTCTTCACATTAGCCAGATTGTTGGCGATCACGGCCAGTTGCATCCTGTAGGCTTCACATGCCGTATCGAGCGCGGCCTCCGCTTGCGGAGCAATGTCGCCGGTCGCAAGCTTCGATAACGGTGAAGCATCTTCACAAGAATACGGCCCGAACACCCCGGGTGCGGTTACGTTCGGCGAGGTTACATTTGAAACGGACACCTTGCCAACTCCTCCATCCGGCGGCGGCGTGCAACCGCAAATGATCGCCAACGCCGACATTCCCACCCAAGCCAAGCACCTGTTCCGTCGCACTGCAAATCTCCCCTTTGAGTCAATCGAAATGTAACCAACGGCCCGATTGTATCAGAACAATGAACCGACCGCAAAGAGCAGAGCAGGACAGGGGAGGGCAGGGCAGGGCGGCGATCTCAGTCACAATCGAGATGCTCGACCCAATTGATCGTCACCGCCTTGATCCGGCCTTTGCGATATCGAAGAAGGTTTATGCCACAGTTGTCCTGGGGAACCGAGCGGTACATGCGCAACGGCGAGCCGATAAGTTTGGCCAGACAACTGCGATTGACCACGTTGTGGGCGGCAACCGCGATCATGCGGCCGAGGTTCTCGGCCATCAATCGTTCAATCGCCGGCATGGATCGCTCGTAGACGGTCGTCAGCGTCTCGCCGCCGAGATACGGATTGACCGAAGCGTCGTCGCGGAACAGCCGGTATGCCTCCGAATCGTTTCGCTCGACCTCGCCCCAATCGAGTCCTTCCCACTCGCCGACGTCGGCTTCGACCAATTCCTCGACGATCTGAACTTCCAGCCCATGAGGCTCGGCCACGGCTTCCGCCGTCTGTCTGGCACGCAGCAGGGGACTCGAATAGACGGCGCTCAGCGGCCTTTCGGCCAACGCCAAACCGGTCAGGCGAGATTCCTCTAAACCCTCGGCCGAAAGCCCCGGATCGGTGCGGCGACCTTGAAGAACCGGCGGTACCGCCAGATTGTTGTCGGTCGCGGCGTGACGAATCAAATAAAGCCAGCAAGTATCCGGGGTAGGGGAGGGGGGCATGAGTCTTCCGTGGTTGGTTAGTTTCAGTTAAAAACTTGTAGGGTGCGTCGCCTCACATCCCACCCGACTCGGCCAATCGGCTGGCGACGCGCAGCGCTTCGAGCATGCTTCCGGTCTCGCATTGGCGGCGCCATGCTATATCAAACGCGGTACCGTGGGCAACGCTGGTTCTGATGATCGGCAGTCCCAGCGTGATGTTGACCGCCCGATGCATTCCCAACAACTTCAAGGCGATATGGCCCTGGTCGTGAAACATTGCCACCACGGCGTCGAAACGGCCGTCGCGGGCTTTTACCATCAAAGTATCGGTCGGCAACGGTCCTTCCAGTTGAAGCCCCTCGGCCAAACCGCGTTCAACGGCCGGCCGAATGATCAAGTCCTCTTCGTCGCCGAACAGCCCGCCTTCACCCCGGTGCGGGTTGAGCGAGCATACGCCGATCTTCGGCTGGGAGCCTTTCAGCCGGGTCATGAACGAATCGGCGAGGCGTGCCTTGGCCAGCACGGCATCCTCGCTAATGGCCGAAAAGACATCTCGCATGGCCATGTGCAAAGTGACATGCACCACGGCCAAACCGGCGGGACCTCGGATCACGTCGTCGGGTCCCAGGTAAAGCATCATGCCGAAATTGCCGATGCCGCACAGTTCGGCCAGGAGCTCCGTGTGGCCCGGATAATGCAAACCGGCTTGGTTCCACGCTTCCTTGTGCAGCGGCGCGGTGGTCAACGCGTCCACTCGCCCGTCGAGCGCCATCCCGGCGGCCCGTTCAATGGAGTCATAGGCGGCCCGACCGGCACGAGGGTCGATGATCCCGGTGGGCGCGTCGAGCACGTCGTCCGCACAACACTTGATGCAAGGAATCACGTCCGGAGAGGGCTCGGCCTCCTCGGGAACTTCAACCTCGACCACTTTCAGTTTGGTCTTCCAAAGCCGCACCGCGCGGCGGATAATCTCGGGATGGCCGAACACGACCGGCCGGCACCAATCATGCACGACCGTCTCGGTCCACGAGCCGGCAATGATCTCCGGCCCGACGCCGGCGGGATCGCCCATCGTAACGGCAATAAGAGGTCTTGGTCTCGACATGGTGTATCGTCAATGTTGATGGTTATGTGAGTGGTCGTGGGAATGGGGACAAGATTGCTGGTGGCTCTCGCCCTGGTGGGAACCGTGCTGGTGGCCGCACGACTCCAACAACCCGGCCGCCCAGGCGATCGACAAGCCCACGATGAGCGCCGCCGAAAGCGCGGTCCGGTCGTGACTGTGAAACTGCAACTCGGGCAGCAGATCGCTCATGGAAACGCACAAAAACGTCCCGGCCGAAAACGCCAAGGCATAGGCCAACACGTTGTTATCGGCATGCGTGTGCCCAATGCCCAACAAAAAAAGCCCCACGCCCAAAGGAACCATTAGCGCGAAGAGTCCGTTGACCGCGTGTCTGGCCAACGTCGACCAACCGCCGATGGACATCAGCGTACAGATAGTCAAGGAGTCGAACGGCTTGTGGAGGAAGATGACCAGGAAGGCACCGAACCCGGCCAGCGTGCTTTCGTGCGACCCGTCGCGCGCGGCGAAGCTTACGCTGGCCGCCAGCGCCACGCCGGCGAGGACGGAATGCAACGTGAGCCCCACGGCGGCGCCGCTCCATGTCATTTGATGCGTACTGCCGTGGCATCCGGCCCCGATGCCTCCTTCGCCCACATCCTTTTCGACGTGACAAGCCTCGTGCGACTGGTCGTGCCGCAAATCTTCATCCGAAGGCACTTCGTGGTGATGATAGCAGAAGAACCGCTCGATAAAGAACATTGCCAGGAAACCGGCCAGCACCCAAACCAAAACAGTATACACGGCGTCGGGCGCTTCGATCAAGGCGTGCGGCAGCATGTGCAGCAAGCCCACGCCCAGCATCACCCCGGCCACCATGCTAACGGCAATCTGCATCCGCCGGTGCGAGAGACGGATCATCAAGGGAATCCAACCTCCAGCCAGCGAAGCCAGAATAATCAGCGCGCAGTATGTTAGTAGCAACAACCAGGGCATCTTCTTCCGATCCGAAATTAGTATTGATTGCGGACGTCTGGCCCGCCGTATTGGCACAAGAAACTATCATAATTCTACCCAATCCACGCCCGTCCGCCATGGGTGCTTGCCGCGGGACGGCAAATTCTCTATGTTTAGCCAGATTCAGCAATAGGGCGGGCACTGCTGCCTGCCATGCCGAGCAATAATGACTACACTAGTTCCAAGAGACGCCAACATGAGAGCCTGCCTACAGAGAGTCAGCCGCGCGAAAGTCACCGTCGAGGAACAAATATGCGGCCAAATCGGCGCCGGAATGCTGGTACTGCTGGGCGTGGCCGAAGGGGACACCGAGGCGGAAGCCCGACAGTTGGCCCGAAAAATCTCCTCGCTACGAATCTTCGAGGACGACCAGGGGAAGATGAACCGCTCGATAGGCGAAGCCGGTGGAGCCATGTTGGTGGTCAGCCAGTTCACCCTACTCGGCGATTGCCGCAAGGGACGCCGCCCAAGTTTCATCGGCGCCGCGCAACCGGAAGTTGCCGAAGAGTTGTACCGGGTATTCGTCGACGCCGTCGCGGCCGAAGGAATCGAAACCGCCACCGGACAATTTCGCCAGCACATGGAAGTCGAACTGCTCAACGACGGCCCGGTGACGATGGTGATCGACAGTTGGTAGAACGCCGCTGCTAACGCACCACTCGATCCATCACGGTGCCGGCCGTTTGTTCGACGGCTTCCACCGCCGTTCGACTGACGGGCCTGATCTTCTCGTGGTAATGCTGCTGCATCCAACCGGGTTCTTTGAGCACGAGGAAAGTGAAGATCGCCAGCTTCGCGTAAGTCGAGACGTTCGGCCACAGTTTGCTGCTGAAAATCTTCACCGCGCTGCCGAAGGATTTCTTAAGCCGCAGTCTGCCGCGTTGCATCTTCACGCTGTAGAACTCGTCCAAGACCAAATGCGACATGTAGCCCAGCAACACGCCGCCGGCGACGTAAATGCGCAGTCTTACATCTTCGCCCGGTGCCAGAAGAAAGGCCAACTGGGCCGCGATGATCGCCGCCGGAATGCT
>Ga0180432_10003071_pt1 | contig 24240 bp, 15 predicted proteins | sample SS_ome_10_FD_132414 | JGI IMG/M metagenome (GOLD analysis project Ga0180432, IMG submission 132414) | Hypersaline lake sediment archaeal communities from the Salton Sea, California, USA - SS_1_MS_2 metaG | ecosystem: Environmental > Aquatic > Non-marine Saline and Alkaline > Hypersaline >... | reverse complement strand
TGGCCGTCTCCAGCGATCCCTTGCTGCTGAACTGGAAGAAGGTGACCGGCAAGGCGGTGGTGCCCAACATAAATCCGGACGGCTCGAAGCCGCCTTACAACGTTTTCGATCCGTGCATTTGGAAGAAGGACGGCATCTACTATTCGCTTTCGGCCGGCACTCTGCCCCATGGTCCCGGCGGCAAGCGAGTAAGGGCCAACTTCCTGCTGCGTTCAAAGGACCTGGCAAAGTGGGAGTACCTTCACCCGTTCGTCGAGAACGACCGCTACTCGCTGGTTGGCGACGACGGCGCCTGCCCGTATTTCTGGCCGATCGGCGACAAGCACATCTTGCTGCACTTCAGCCACATGAGCGGCGGCAAGTATTTGTTGGGTGACTACGACACCAAGCGGGACAAGTTCGTTGTGACCGACGGCGGAGACTTCAATTTCGCGGCGGCCTGGCCCGGCGGAGTGCACGCCCCCTCGGCCGCGCCCGATGGCAAGGGCGGTGTTATCGCAATATTCAACATGAACGCCGCCAAGCCGCACAAGGGCTGGAATCAGATCATGACGCTGCCCAGGCGCTTGACCTTGGGCGACGACGGCAAGTTGGCGACCGAACCGGCCGGCGATATCGAATCCTTGCGAGGAGAACACAAGCACATCGGCACCACTACCTTGCCGGCCAACAAGGAGATTGTTCTCGACGGCGTCGACGGAAAGTCGCTGGAGATCATCGCCGAAATCGACGTGAAGAGTTCCCCCATGGTCGAGATGAACGTGCTGCGCGGCCCGAACAAGGAAGAGTTCACCCGCATCGCGTTCTACAAATATCGCGGCTACCGGGGCAAGAGCCTGATAACCATCGACACCTCTTACTCATCCCTGCTTCCCGACGTCGGCTCGCGAGCCCCCGAGACGGCCATTGTCGACATCGCTCGGGACGAAACACTCAAGCTTCGGGTGTTCGTCGACCGCAGCGTGGTCGAGGTATTCGTCAACGGCAAGCAATGCCTCGCCGTGCGTGCTTACCCCGGTCGCGAGGACAGCTCGGGCGTGTCGCTTCGCTCTCAAGGCCAAGAGGCCACACTGAAGTCGCTGGATGCATGGCGGATGAAGAATATCTACGAGACCCGGGCGAAGTGAGACGCGGTTGATGAGTTCCTGTTGATAATTATCGGGTGCCATGTCCCACGCTTGCGTGGGCATGCTCGAAGCAAGGCGAAAACTGCTTTTCATGCCCACGCAGGCGTGGAGCATGGCACCGATTGTCGATTCAGGAAACCGAAACTAACCTGGATTATTCATACCAACCCGAAGCGCAAGTGAGGAGTGAAACCGCTGGTGGCAAAAAGGCGGCGTTTTTGTGCGACCCTCGCACACCTCGCTTGCGCTTCGGGTTTGGTATGAAATGAGGAATACAGTCTGCTTTTCGGCGACCTCTTGCAAGCGCTTTCCTAGCAAGCGTTTTCGACGGAATCTCGAAGTCCCATGAATAATCCGCTCTAGTCGTTGTGGTCGACCGATCCGTCGCCGAAAGGACCGCATACCGAGTGTCGCGCGTGCATTGGTTCCCTTCTCCCGCCCGGATTCTCGCTATCGCCAGCGGCGGCATGTGTAGAATATACCTGTAAGAAGGCGTGGACATCGGAACGCAACCGCCAACCGACCTCCAAGTGCTTCATGGAACCTGGACCGGTCCGTGGGCCGAGATAAAATTACGTCGGCTGGGTCACAAGCGACCATCCTTCTTCGGGAGGGGGCAGTCGTCGAGCCGGTTTGTTTTCATCGACTCGCTGAATGGCGCTCGGACCGATGAGTTGTTTGTGATTCGTCCCACACAATCAGTTGCAGTGGGGCAGGCAGGAATGCCTGCCCCACTGATATACGACACAACTTGATTCGTTTAAGACAACTCGCGGAAACCCAAGAACACGAGCAAAATCCACGGGGGTCGTTCATGGCGGAACAAGATGTCGACAGACGCGTGGGCTTTGTCTCCACGCGAATCGCGGGAACCGACGGGGTCTCGCTGGAAATCGCCAAATGGGCACATGTGCTCGAAAGGGCCGGCGTCGATTGCTACTACATCGCCGGCGAGTGCGACCGCCCGGCCGAACGCTCGGCGGTCATCAAAGAAGCGCACTTCAACCATGCCGAAGTCTTGGACACAACCCGCCGCGCCTTCGATAGAGAACTGCGAACGCCGGAATTGACCAACGACATCATGCGGTTGTCAACGACGATTCGCGACCAGTTGAGGGCGGCCATCGAACGGTTCGACCTCGACGCGATCGTTGCCGAGAACGCTCTTACGATACCCATGAATCTGCCGCTGGGTATCGGCTTGGTTGAGACGATCCAGGAGATGAACATCGGCTGCATCGCTCATCACCACGATTTCTACTGGGAGCGGGATCGATTCGTTATCGGCGCGGTCGATGACTTGCTTCGCTACGCCTTTCCGCCGGCCCTGCCGCAGATTCAGCACGTTGTGATAAACAGTCCGCAGGGCGAGGAGTTCAGCCGCCGCACGGGGCTTTCGTGCCGCATTATTCCCAACGTGATGGACTTCGCCAATCCGCCAAGTCCGCCCGACGATTACTCTCGCGAGTTCCGCGGCGCCGTGGGACTGGCCGAGGACGACGTCTTCATTATGCAGCCAACCCGGGTGGTGGCCCGAAAGGGGATCGAACACGCCATCGAACTCGTAAGACGACTGGGACGAGACAACGCGAAGCTGGTCATCAGCCACGAGTCGGGCGATGAGGGCGACGACTATCAACAGAGAATACGCGAATACGCGGAGATTATGAACGTCGATCTGCTGTTCGTCGCGCCGTGGATATCGCACCAACGCGGCACGGCCGACGACGGGCGGCCGCTGTTCACGCTCGACGACGCTTTCTCGCAAGCCGATCTGGTGACGTATCCCTCGGAATACGAGGGTTTCGGAAACGCATTTCTGGAAGCCATCTACCACAAGCGGCCGATCGTCTGCAACCGCTACTTGATGTATCGCACCGATATCGAGCCCTGTGGGTTCAAGTCGATCGTGTTTGACGGTTTCCTTACTAACGACACGGTCGACGAGGTCAACCGATTGCTCGACGATCCGGCCCGCCGCGAGGACATGGTGGAACACAATTACCAAGTAGCCAACGAGTTCTTCAGCTACGAAGTTCTCGAAGCGGAGCTGCGTTTGATGGTCGAGCGGCCGCACAACATATACCGCCTGCTCGGCCGGGGACGAGGGCGTAATCGCAAGGGACTAAACAGTGCGAATCATTGAGCGATAGTCGAGATAACTGAACGGGTAGCCGGGAGAACACTGCATGGACGACCAAGAGCGTCTGAAAGACTTCTTGGAAAGAGCCGCCGCGGTCGGAGGACTTCAGCCGCAGCGTTACGAGCGGTTGGTCTCCGAACTGGAACGGGCGGTTCCCGTTCCCGGCCACGACGACCGGGGGCGCTTGCGAATCGCCATGTTCGACAGCAAACCGTACGACATCCGCTCCTTTGAAAAGAGCAACAACGACCGCTACTCGCTGCGGAATATCAAAGCATCGCTAAACGCAACGACCGCGAGTGCCGCGGCGGGCTGCAAAATCGCTTGTATCTTCGTCAACGATTGCTGCGACGCCGAGGCCGCCGGCGCGCTGGCCTCGGTGGGGGTTGAACTGATAGCGTTGCGCTGTGCGGGGTTCAACAATGTCGATCTGAAGGCATGTGCGGAACACGGCCTGAGCGTTGTTCGCGTGCCCTCGTATTCTCCCCACGCCGTCGCCGAACACACGGTGGCCCTGATGCTGATGCTCAATCGCCACCTGCATCAGGCTTATCAACGAAACCGCACCGGATACTTCGTCGTGGAAGGTCTTACAGGTTTCGACATGCGAGGCAAGACGGTGGGCGTCGTCGGCACCGGCACGATCGGCCGATGCACGGCCGAGGTGCTTCTTGGCTTCGGCTGCCGAATACTCGCCTTCGACAAGTTCCCCAACGAGGAACTTGCCGCCCGTGAAGGAGTTGAGTTCGTCGAATTGGAACATCTTCTGGCCCAGTCCGACATCGTCACGCTTCACGTGCCGCTGTTGGCCGACACGCATCATTTGATAAACGAGCAGACTATCGAGGGCATGAAAGACGGCGTAATGTTGATAAACACCAGCCGCGGCGGGTTGATCGACACCCGGGCGTTGATCGCCGGTTTGAAATCCGGAAAGATCGGATACGCGGGCCTGGACGTCTACGAAGAAGAGGTCGGCATTTTCTTCCACGACGTTTCCGACAAGGTCCTGACCGACGATGTGCTTGCCCGCCTGATGACGTTCAACAACGTCGTGGTAACCTCGCACCAGGCTTTCCTGACCCACGAGGCCTTGGCCAACATCGCCGAAACGACGCTTGCGAATATTGAGGAATTCCAACAAGGAAAGAGAGGAGACGAGCTGACCAACGGTGTACGTTGAGTCGCTCGCGCACGGCTGGCTCCTTTGGCCGTTTGACGAACTGGATGGCCAACTCCGTGGCTGATTTGCCGGCGGGCGAGCCGTTCAGTGCCAACAATGCACCTCCGGTAATCTTGATTGTCGCCTCATGCTGAACGAGAACTGAGATATATCTTTTTCAGGGAAGGGTGGAACCGCTTTGCTTCACCTATGGGATATTAAGGTGATATTCGCAATTTCCCGCGGAAGTTCTAAATCGGTGATTTCTTGCGCCAGAGCATGTGTTGGCTGCGAATTTCCGCTTCGATTCGTCTGTCCCACAGTGTTTTGATAATCTCCCGGGCACGCGCGCGGCATTGTTCGGCTTGCTCGGCGTCTCCAAGCCGCTCGTGCGCGGCCGCCGCGCCTTCCCAGGCGGGGGCGTATATCGAATCGCGAGCGATGCAGTGGCGGAACTCGCCCAAAGCCTCGCGGGCAAACCCCTTGTCGAGCAGTTTCTCGGCGCGCTCGACGTGTTTGCGAATGTCTTCAATCTCGTCGCGAAGCTGAAGCCGCACGAAGTCCTCGCCCTTGACCGTCATTATCGAGCAAGGCAACTCCCGGGCGACCTTCTCGGCCACGCTTCCGAGCATGATTCTCGCCACGCCGGTGCGACCGACCGATCCCATCACCAACAGATCCGTTGTGTTTTCTTCAATCGAGTTGAGAATCTCCTCGTGCGGCCGACCTTGGCGAATCGTAGTTTCGTAGTCGACATCGTGAAAATCGAAATCCTTTAGGAACTTCTCGAAGCGGGATTCCTGTTCGGACATACTCTGGTTCCGGTCCTCCTCGGAAGCGGAAACCACTCGCGGAAGAACGCTGCCCGACGATTCGACGACCGTCAGCACCGACAGCCTCGCCTTGCAGTGTCGGGCGATATGGATAGCCTCGCGCAGCGCGCGGCGGGAAGTTCCGGAGAAGTCGATCGGGCAGAGAATTCTCCCAAGCGGCGGCGACGTTCCCCGTTTGACGACCAGCACCGGGCGTTGCGCTCGACGTTCGAGCCGTTCGGCCGTGATGCCCATGCGGTATCGATCGTCGCCGGTTTTCTCCCCGGAGCCGACGATGATTACGTTTACATCGTGTTCCTCGGCGCGGTCGATGATCTTGTCGAAGGGCGTGCCGTCGGCGAATATCGGGTCGGCGACCTTTATTCCGTCGTCGACGAGTTTCGCGCGAATTGCGTCGAGGTACTTGTTTACTTCACTCCTGACCATGCTCGAAGGAACTTCAACACCGCGCAAGGGCGGCATGACGTGCAAGAGAATGGCTTCCGATTCAAAGGCACTTGCCAAATAGGCGGCCATTTCGACCGCGTCGTCCGCCCCCTGGCTCAAGTCCGTGGCCACGAGTATCCGTTCGAGAAGTCGCATGCGAATTACTCCTCCCTAAGTAGCAGATTAAGGTTCGACACCGCGATGCCCGTTTGACAGGCGGACTCTTATAAGTTTATCGTCGGCCCGGTTTAAGAAAAGCACATTTTCACGAAAAGCGCGGCTTTTCCCGATCCCCCGTGCGAAGTAGCGCGGTTTCGTGAAAGATTCGCGGCCAATCCAAGCTCGCATTCACGGCGGTGGCAAAAGCGGTTGGGAACGAGCGACACTTCGCCATGCCCTGGAAAAAGTGCCCACGCAATTGGCGGAACACGGCAACCGTTTGCCTTTTGGCAACTTGGCCCTTGAGAACTCTTGAATGAATCACGTTCTTTCGCCGATCAACAGGGCAGGCACTCCTGCCCGATCACGGCAAGTTGTTGAAGGGGATCAGCCAAGAGAATGGGCGGCTCCAGCCACCCAACCCGGGAGGTTGTCTACCGGCTGCTCCCATCGAACGCCGGCCGATTCTATACTTCTATCCGCCGGCTGGCGCGAAAGAGGAGCAGAGCGAGAACGGCAACCACCACGCAGATCACTCCGCCGAAAAACAGAGGGCTGTTCAATACGGTTTTCAGTTGCAGGTCGGCGGCTTGGTCGAACTTCTCATTTTTCTCCTCCGGACCGAGCGTCGCGGCGACCGGCTGGAAACCTTTTCCAAGGACCAGAGATAGCGCGGCCGTGTCGTAGCTTGGCGGTTGGGCATCTTGTCGGCCGTAGTACAACTGGTGACTTTCCTTCGGCGCGGCGAAGAACATGGCTCGGTGGACGTTCCCCTGAGCCTTTACGCCCGCTATTTCCAAGGGCTTGTTGTCCTCGTTGAAAATGACGATGCGGTACTCTTCAGACCGATGTTCGGGAAACTCGATATCCAGATTATCTCGCTGGAAGCCTCGGAAGCGGAACTTGGAGAGCTTGGCGCTGCCGATTTCGGTCCAGGTCGTGGTGACTCCCTTGACGACCGGCACTTGAACCACTGCCCGACGGCTGAAGTTGGCGCTGGGCGTTCCCAGCGAAAGCTCGGTCAACGGCTCCCTTCGCGTGCGGACGTGGACGATAGTTTGCTTCTGGTCGGGCAACTCCTCGACTCTGAACTTCGCGACCGGGTAGTCGACCTTTTTGTTCCGTTTGAGGAGTTCCCTGGTCTCGTGATGCCACAGCTCAATGCTGTTTATCCGCAGTGGTCGCCGCCGCACGGTGGTCCGTTCGGTTCGTTGCGTTTCTTCTTCCTGGCGGAACCGTCGGGTGAACTCGGTAAGCGGCGATTCATCCTCGTCGGTTACCTCCTTTATGACGACTTTCAGGTTTCGGTAGTCATTATCCGGCAGGATGATCTTGCTATTGGCGATGTCCATGTATCGCGAATAGTCGAAGATCAGTGCGTCGGCAACCAGCCGCTTCCACTCGTTGGCGTCGCTGGAGCCGAAGACGCTGACTTGCCGTTCGAAGTTCTTCAAGGGTGTGTGAAGCACGATGCCCTCGGCCGGCGGGTCGTCATCGTCGCGCTGGATCACGATTTCGATGCTGTTGTCGTCGTTCTCCGCGAGCGATTCGATATTCACCGAGCGAGTGCGTTGCACGCTTTCGGTGCGTTTCTCGGTGACAGTTTCCAATATGTACGGCAGGTCGTTGTTTTGGCCGTCGACCACGCGCAGATCGGCGAACCGATCCTCGGTGGCGGCGTATATGTCGCTGTCCAGTTCCACGGCGACAATGTCCTCTTCGCCGGAAGACTCATGGTTGATGCCCTTGGTGAACTGGAACGAGTCCAATTCATCGGCCGGGCAGTAGGTCGCCGCGCCGAGAATCAGAACAACCGCCGGGAGCCATGTTCTGTTCATTCTTCCGTCTCCTCGTTCGATTCGCCCTCAATGGCGAAGGTTTGTCGGTATTTGAGATACATAAACGAGCCGCACAGGACGATTATGCCCAAGATTATGAAGGCCACGATTCGATAGATCGGGTCCAAGGCGGCCAAGTCGCTGAAGAACACCTTCACGACCACCACGGAGAACATTCCCAGTCCCGCGTATCGCATCGCTCTTGTGTTCTTGATGATTCCCGAGGAGATCAACCCCAGGGCGAAGATCGCCCAAAGTATGGAGATTCCACCGGCTCTGAGTCCCTCCACGTAGCAGTCGAGGAAGGTGTTCAGTTCCAACGTCGACCACACCAGACCCGTCGCCACCGCCAGCGAGCCGAGCGAGACTCGGGCGGCCTGCGCATTCGTGTCGCCTCTTAGCAAGTGGAACGCGAAGCAGAAGAAGGCGATGATAACGCCGAAGTCGATCATTCTCATGCCGGCGGCCAGGAAGGAGTAGTCTCCGCCGTACAACATATGCCCCGTGACGTTCCAACTGACCAGATCGAACATGAAAAGCTTGATCAATAGCCCGGCTACGAACAGGGTCAACACCCCTAGAATCGCGATGCTTCGTTCGGCCAAGTATTCGTAAACCAACAGCAAGCAGACGGCCAGCCAGAGCATGGTAAGCGCGGGCATTCGCATCGGCGGATAGAAGTATCCCAGCGTGCTGTTTATTTCCAAGTGCAGATAGACGAACAGCATTCCCACGGCCACGGCCACGCCGGCCCGAACGGCCCAGCGTTCGCGAATCCACTGCCCGACGTCGTTAACCTGATCGACCGACAGCGACGCCTCGGAAAGCGGCTTCCCAAGCAACCGGCAACCGGCGGCCAGCGACGCCACGGGCAAGCCGAACATCACTGCCCGTTCTACCAGTGCCAGCAGGTACTGCGACATCGGCAATTCGGCCATCGCGGCGGCCGAGGCGTACTGCGAGTGCAGATCGACAAAGCAGAACCGCCCCAGCACGATGGCGTATAGCAGGTATGACACCTGGCGAAGGAATTGGCTGTTGAGCTTGCCCGATATCCACAGCATGACCAGTGCTTGGATTGCCCAACTGACGGTGATCCACTGGCTCGACAGTATCAACGGCAGGGTAACGGTCAGGAAGAACGCGGCCAAGGCGGTGAAGCTGAGCATCAGCTCGCGGTCTTGCAGCTTGCGGACGAGGAAGTAGTAAATGTGCCCGATGTAGAAGACGGTCAGCCCCAGGGTGATCGCCGCCACCGCGGCTTTGTTGTCGTATGCCTCCATCACCAGGGCGTAGCTTATGCCGAAGAACACGCCCGCGTTCACCCACAGACCCAGCACTTCCAGCAGCGTCGACTTCTTACCGTTGACCAGATTGAAGACAAACACCGAGGTTGACGTTAGCACGAAGAATCCGACCAGGAACGGCATCACCTGCCAGAAGTTGTCGGCGAGGAACCCAAACCCGTAGCTGTCGACCGACATGAAGAACAGGACGTACGTGCCGACGAAGGCGAGCCAGTTCAGCAGTCGCCAACTTCTCCAGTAGCTGACTCCCAGCACGCCGATGCCCAAGCCGAGGATGTAGCTGAACAGGCCCACGAGTTGGCTGGACTCTGCCGGAAGCATAATGGGCGTGCAGTAGCCGCCGATTATTCCCAGCACGGCCACCAATATGCAGTTGTATCTTACGGCCAGCACCCCGGCGGCCAGCGTGACCAAGCCCATCAGCGCGAAGGCGGGCATCAGTTCGATCATTGAGTAGAAGTTGGCGGCGGCGAATATCGCGAAGTATAGCATGGCGATACCGCCGCCCATCAGGCCTTGGCCCATCAGATGATACTTCTTGCCGAGCATTTGCGTGCCGGCGGCCAACATTCCAACCCCCGCCAACATGGACAGCGCCACGCGAGCCGGCGGGCCGATGATGTCGTTCTCAACGGAGTACTTCAGGAAGAAGCCGCCACCCATCACCAGGATCACGATGCCGATACGCAGCAACCAGTTGCTGGCCACGGCGAATTCGATCGAGACTCCCTCGGGCCGATGCTCCTCGCCAACGATGATCCAGTTCCAGATCTTCTCCAGCGACTGTCGAGCAGCCGTCTCGAAACGGCTCGGCTCGCGCTCGGGCCACGGTTCCGGCTCGGACTCGCCGCTGCTGAGACGAGAAAGGTCGATCGCCGTCTCGCGGGGCATCTCCGCATGGACGGGCTCTTCAATTACCGGCGGCGCGGTTATCGGCTCGGGCACGAGTTCAACTTCGACCTCGGCCTCCCGCTCCGCTTCCGCAAAAGTTTCCTTCTTGGCGGGTTCAACTTCAGCCATCGGCTCAACCTTCGGCTCAGTCGGCTCCGCCTGTTTGCCGAGACCGCCTATCATCCGTTTGGCGTCGTCAACCTCGTTTTGAAGTTGGGCAATCATCGAGGACAGCTTGTTCATGCCGTCCGATTGCCGGCGCCGAAGGTTCAATACAAGAGTCAGGATGGAGATGGGCAGAACCGCGACCAATCCGGCCACTATCACGATAATCAGGAAAACAAGAACTTCTTCACCCATCATGATTCCCCTTCGATCTTGGCGACCCTAATGCCGACTGGTCTCGTATACTGGTTGCTGGAACACGTTTGCGGTTCTACTTGAAGTAATTCTCCGGGTGCCATTTCCCACGCAAGCGTGGAGCATGGCGCCCCAGTAGCGGATTCCTTGAAAACACCATTGGGATTTCGCGAACCCACTGCCGCACCCGAGTATAGTGGCGAGATTCCGCGAGGAATATAACCCAGGATTTCAAGTTTCCGGGAGAATTCGATATATGCGGAAACAAACGGCCTTGATAGCATGTTTGGACCCGAAAGTCACACCCCCCGCGCCCCCAGAAATCCTCGAATTCTTGACAATCGCCCCCCCCGTCTGTCACAATTGGAGGCAGGTGGAATCATTAACTCTCGCCAGCGAGATTACGGTAATTTGGAGATCGCGGCCGGGCACTATCCCGTGCCGATCGCTGTTAGAACAAAAGAAGGGACATATTTCATGAAGAAGTTCACACGACGTCGTTTTCTGGAAGACTCCTTGATCGCGGCCACCGCCGCGACTGCCGTGCCGGTCAGCTCCGTGATGGCGGCTGATCGCGACAAGCCGGTCCCGGCCAGCGAAAAGCTGGGCGTGATGGTCATGGGCGTCAACGGTCGCGGCAATAGCCATATCGGCGGCCTGGCCGGAAAACACGGTTGCGAAATCACGTACATCTGCGACCCCGACGAAAAGATCGGCCAACAGCGGGTCGAGCAACTTGAAAAGTCCCAAGGTACAAAGCCCAAGTTCGTCAAGGACCTGCGCGAGGCGCTGGACGACAAGAACCTCGACATCGTCACAATCGCAACGCCCAACCACTGGCACGCCTTGGCCTCGATTTGGGCAATGCAGGCCGGCAAGGACGTTTACGTCGAGAAACCCGTCAGCCACAACGTCAGCGAAGGCCGCCGCATGGTGGAAGCCGCCCGGAAGTACAAGCGAATCTGTCAAACCGGCACCCAATGCCGTTCGATGGGTGGATCGATCGACGCGATCAAGCACGTGCATGACGGCAAGATCGGCGAAATGAAACTGGCGCGAGGACTGTGCTACAAGCCGCGCGGACCGATCGGACCCAAGGGTAATTACGAAGTACCCGAGAACGTCGATTACAACCTGTGGCAAGGCCCGGCCAGCGAACGGCCGCTCACCCGACGACGCTTCCACTATGATTGGCACTGGCAGTACCACTGGGGCAACGGCGACATGGGCAACCAGGGCCCGCACCAGATGGACCTTGCCCGATGGGGACTGCAAGAGAACCAACTCAGCGAAGAGGTTGTCAGCTACGGCGGTCGGCTCGGCTACGAGGACGCCGGCGACGTAGCCAACACCCAGGTCGCGATTCACAAGTTCGGCGACAAGACGCTTGTCTTCGAGGTTCGCGGCCTGAGAACCGAGCCCCTGCGTGGCGCCAAGATCGGCGTCATCTTCTACGGAAGCGAAGGCTACGTGGTACTGACCAGCTACACCACCGGCGCGGCGTTTGACCTCGACGGGAAGATGGTGAAGAAGTTCAGCGGCGGCGGCGACCATTACGGTAATTTCGTCAAGGCCGTACGCAGCCGAAACCACGAAGACCTGACCGCCGATATCCTCGAAGGACACCTCTCGGCCGCCCTGGCTCATACCGGCACGATCTCCTATCGACTTGGAAAACAGATGTCGATCGACGAAGTGAAGAAGGAATTGGCCAAGGTCGAGAGCCGCGACGATTCGCTGGCCACCTTCGAGCGAGTTACCCAGCACCTGAAGGATAACAAACTGGACCTCGACGAAACCAGTCTCGGCTACGGCCCCACGTTGAAGATGGACCCCAAGACCGAAACGTTCATCGACAACGACGCCGCCAACGCCATGCTCACCCGCGAGTATCGCGAGCCCTTCGTGGTCCCCGCCGCCGGAGAAGTATAGTCCGCATAAGGCGCCGATAATCTAGCAAACGCAAAAGGGCGTCCGGCCGAATCAGTCGGGCGCCCCTTTTTTGTTCTCAGTCCCTCGTCCCCGCCCCCTCGCTACTCCCAACGATCCTCGGGGCGAGTCAGAATCTCGTTGATCACGATGGCTTGGCGGATGCTGTTGGTGTCGGCCAGCAGGGCGGCCAGCCCGGCGGCGGTGGTCATTGGGAACTCCTCGGCGACGGGCCTTTCCGCCGACATCGACTCTTCCTTGTTAGACAATGTGCCGACTTGATGATCGAAGACTTCGCGCCGATGCTCCTCGACCCGCTGGTCGGCTTGCGAGACCTCTTGACCGAGCTGGTGGGCTCGCTGGCCGAACTCGTCGCTGCTTAGGTACTGGTCGACGTGTTCGGAAACCCGACCGCCGACCGGCCGTTCCTCCACGACCATCGCTTCGACCGGAGTTTCGATTTCTCGCTGGCGGCGCGGAGCCTGTTTTTGTCGACGCGGCTGTTGGCTAGGTTGCTGCCGACTGGGCCGCTGACGGCGGGATATTTGCCGCTGGGCCTCTTGAGGTCGGGCTTCTTGCTGCTTGGCCTGATTGCGACGACCGGCGGCGGCACGAAGAAACTGGCTGATCTCGTCCTCGGCCTCCGCCGCGGCCGGACGAGGTTGTCCGGGGCGTGCCTGGCCGGGTCGCTGCTGATTGGGAGGCTGCTGGTCGGGTCGCCGCGCGGGCGGGGCCTCGCCCTCTCCGGCACTGGCCGCCGAGATTATTCGCCAAACGGCCGGACCGATGAAGAACAGTATCACCGTGATTAGCCCGACGATCTCTTGAATGTCCATCTGGGCGAAAAGGCTCATGCTGCCTGTCCCTTCTTAGACCGTCCAGCCTTTCCGGATTTGGCGATCGACGTTCGCATGTCGGTGTCGGCCTGAACGTTGCGCAGTTTATAGTAGTCGAGGATTCCCAGGGTGCCCTCGCGAAATGCCTGGGAGATGGCCTTGGGCACTTCGGCCTCGGCCTCGACCACTTTCGAGCGGCTCTCTTCGATTTCGGCAAGCATTTCCTGTTCTTCGGCAACCGCCATCGCACGGCGACCTTCGGCGTTGGCCTGGGCAACGCGCATGTCGGCTTCGGCCTGGTCGGCTTGCAGTCGGGCACCAATGTTGTCGCCGACGTCGACATCGGCAATGTCGATCGAGACGATCTCGAAAGCCGTTTGCGAATCCAGGCGGCGGGCCAACACGGCCTTCGAGATTCGGTCGGGGTTCTCAAGTACGTCGCCGTGCATGTTTGCCGAACCGATGGCGCTTACGATACCTTCACCCACTCGGGCGATGATCGTCTCTTCGGTGGCACCGCCGATCAACTGTTGCAGGTTGGCGCGAACGGTTACCCGGGCTTTCACCTTGAGCTGGATACCGTTCTTGGCGATGCCGTCGAGCGAGTCGCGACCCGAGCCACGCACCGGGCAATCGATAACCTTCGGATATACACTGGTACGTACGGCTTCGAGCACGTCTCGGCCGGCAAGGTCGATTGCGGCGGCCAGCTTGAAATCCAGATCGACCAGCTTGGCCTTTCTGGCGGCGATCAATGCTCGAATCACCAGCGGCACGTTGCCGCCGGCCAGATAGTGCGCCTCGAGGCCCTTGGTGGTTACTTCGTCGCTGGGCAAACCGGCCTGGATGGCCATGATCTTGCTGCGAACGATGACCGGGGCGCTTACCTTGCGGAAGGTCATTCCCAACAGGTCGAGAAACCCGATTCCCGCCCCGGTGAACTTCGACTGAATCCACCAGCGGAAGTAGCGGATGATGATCGCCAGGGCGACCAATCCAAGGAGAATGATGACGCCCAGAACAACGAGCCAAATGGTTTGGGTATTAGACTGTGCCAGCAACATATATCGCTCCTTCGACGCCGATGTCGGTTTTGGCTGTAACGAGTTTCTTGGCTACCCCCCGGCGGCGGTGGCCGGATGGCTCCGAATGCCGATTGTTTAGCCCGTTTCGCGTTTTCTGTCAAGCCCGCGACGGCCGAGCCAGCGGTTTAATGCAGTCCAATTCGTGGGTGTAAGCGTACGTTTGTGTACATGTTTCGAGTAGCTCAGGTTCTTGAACCCGGGCCGCGCGGGGGCAAGGGGCCGGGCGCCGCGTAATTTCACCTGACAGTTCAGCCGTGCCGTTGGGCCACCCGCCCACGCGGCCTCTTGTGCTTCACACCCAGATTCAAGAATCTGGGCTACCCCCCGTGGAACCGTTCCCGATATTCAAACGTTCTCCTCATCAAACGGATCGGGCCCGACCGTGTCGACTGGCTTTCCCAGGGGGTCCTCGGTGGGCTGATCCGGCGTTTCTTCTTCAATCGGCCGAACCACCACGCGGTTGCCTTTTACTTCGATGACGCGGACCAAGCGGCCTTCTTCGATGGGCATGCCTTCGCTCACGGCGTCGACCGTCTGGCCTTCGATGATAATGGCTCCCGCCGGAAGCATCTTGCAGCGGGTTTGGGCAACCTGGCCGACCAGACTCTTGAGATGTTCGGTCTTGGGATCGGTGGGCAGTACATCCTCGCTTTTGGGCGACATCAGCATGACTGCCCGGCCCATTGCCGTGTGGGGCCACCATTTCAATCCCAGCACAATGGCCGTGGGCACGCCCACTACCGCCACGCCCAGGATAATCACCCCGGTGGTCGTGTTATGCTGGAATCCCAGGACGATGGCCGTGATAATCGACGCGGCGGACAAAAATCCCAGGATACCCGCCGAGGGGAAGAATATCTCCAAGACGGCCAAGCCGATCCCGGCGGCCAGCAGCAATATTGCCCAAACCCAAAGATCCATGGCACCCGTTTACCTTTTCCGCGAACAGAATCATATGAATGCATTCTACCGGACAACGCCCCGGCTGAGGGACTTTTTTACACGAGAATCGCTCTTCATGCAATCTCCTTGCGCCGAGTCTTCCGATGAATTGAAGAGTCGATTTCTGGAGGTTGCACAAGTGGGGGTGGCTGGGTATGAACCACGAGGAACGAGTGGTGAAGGCCCAGGAATACCGATCTGGGGCTTCGTTGCTCGTGCCTCGCAACTCATCCCCAGCCACCCGGCTCGCCTTTCACAACCACCCTACCCCCCTCTCGACCCTCATCAGCCCAATACGCTACTTCCCAGCCACGCGGACAATAACCCGGTTCCCGTGTGTCTCGACGACTTCTATCTTCGTACCCGCCGGCACGACTTCGCCGTCGGTGATTACGTCCAACAGGCGGTCTCCGAAACGGGCTTTTCCGCCGGGAGTAAGCTGCGTGGTGGTGACGCCCTGGGTGCCGATTATCTCCTCGTGGAAGTCGACCAATGTCTCGCGGCGGCTGATTTCCTCGGCTTCTTCGTCGGCTGGCGGGTTGAGGAACATCCGGCCCAGCAGCGGCGCGTGCGGCAACCAGCGGTGCATGAACGAAATGGCCACCGCCATGCCGATCCCCGCTACGACTATCGCCAGCAGGGAGTTCTGAAGCTGCGTGTACTGGTACGAGTTCCGCGGCACGACGTTCAACTGGCTGGCCAATATTACCGAGGCGAGAATTAGGCAACCGCCGCCGACGCCGAAAATCCCGAAACCCGGCAGGACGAATATCTCCATCAGCAGGCAGGCCACGCCGAGCAGGAACAGCAGGCCCTCCAGCCAACCGACCGTCGCGCCCATGTAGTTGCTCCAGAAGAACAACCCGAAGCATACGGTGGCCACGAATCCGCCGATGCCGATGCCGGGCATCTGAAGTTCGACATACAGGGCCGTGCCGCCGATCAACAACAACAGAGCAGCCATGCCGGGCGATGCCAGCGCTTTGACCAACGCGTCGGCCCAGCCGGGTTCGGCCAGCGTGGGGTCCTCGCTCAAGTCGTACAAGTTCTTGAACTGCTCGAAGTCGCCCACCACGTGGCGAGCCAGCCGATACCGCTCGGCCAGTTCCCCGTCGACGGCCAAAGGCTCCCCGGGGGTTGTCACGCGGTCGCCCTTTGTCCAAGCGGCCGGGTCGGGTTGCTCGGCAAGTTCCTCCTCGCAGAAATACTCTACGTCGCCGTTGCGAGTACAGCGGAAGACCTCCAGGTTCGGGTCGATCATGGCCGCGATCAACGACCAGGAGCGAAACTTCTCCTTGGCGATACCCTCGCGGATGGGAGTCTTCATGTCCTCGACTTCCTTGGCCGAAGGCTCATAGGCTCCCGGTCCGCCGAGCGTTGCTCGCGGGTGCATCACAACCTGATCGCAAGCCATGGCGACGATGGCCGCGTCGGCCAGCGCCTCCTTTGGCACGTAGGCCACGGTGCGGACTTTGCCCGGGTCTAGCGAGGCGAGAAAATTGGCCAATCGAACGCTGTCGCCGGGCGAGCCGCCGGGGCTTTCGATCCACAGGCAGAAGAAGTTGACGTCCTTCGTGCGAATCTCTTCCCGCATGATGTTTTCGACACTGCTGGCGATATTCGCGCCCATGGGCACGCGCAGATCGATCCGCTTGGTTCGCCAATCGCCGGCTTCGCGGGGGTCTTCCTCAATGGCACCCTCGGGCAAGTCCTTGGCGGCGGCGACCTTGCGGCGGTCGGATGCCAGGTAGTCGACCAGCCCGATGTCCCGGGCGGCCTGACCGGTGAACTGGCCCGGTTGACCGGCCGCGATTAGCACCTTCTGGGCCTCGATGTCTTCGTTCTCGCTGAGTTCTTCCAGCCCTTGTGGACTGACGTAAACGGTGCCGACTTTGGTCCGGGCTTCGATGACCTCGCGGGCCGGGTCGAACATGGCCAATGAGAGTTCGACCATGCCGGGCCGTTTTCGCGTGGGAATCTCGCGATAAGCGCTCTCTTGCGTGGGCGCGATGAACTTCTGGTCAATGCCGGCATTGCCCAACTCGGCATCCGGGTGCATGATGATCTCGTCACAGGCTAGCACGGCCAGTATGGCGTGGCCCTGGACAGTGCGAGGAAGAAAGGCAACCGTGTCGGCCGCGCTTAGTTCCTCGCCGGAGATGAAATCGGCCAGTCCGTAAGATGCGCCGAACTCGCTTCCCCGGCCGAACTCCTTGCTATTGGGCGGAACGTGGAACTCGAAAACCAGCACCGGCCGGGTGCCGTCCGTCTTGGCTTTGTCGAGAATCCGCCGCACGCCGCGGCGCACCCCTTTGAGCGTCTCGCCGTCGATCGGCGGGTTGACGCGGATCCAATAGCCCGCGCGCTGGGACTTATCGCCGTTCTGCTCCACGTCCGCCGAAACCTCGGGCAGGCCCCCGAAATACACGGCAATCGCCGCCAGCAGCAGCGTCAAAACCCAGCGACACGCGACATTTATAGAAGGCCGAAACATCATGTATTAACCCTTTCCAGATGCCAAATTATACGTCGCAACGGGGAAATAGGTCAATTCGTCCTGGAAATGCGAAATCCGGGGGCGATGAAGCATGACAGTAGGGTGTGGTGCTGACTCGGAGTGTGCTCGCGACATCCGGCCATTATGAGATTCGCTATCGAGACCGGATTATTGGAGTCGAAACTCGTCGAAAGCGTCGGGGAGAAACTGCACGAGGTCGCTGGCGATTAGCGATTCTTGTCCGAATTCGGCGGCCGCGAAATCGCCACACAGGCCATGCAGGTACACGCCCAGCCGCGCGGCGTCCAGCGAGTCGAGACCCTGGCACAGAAGGGCCGTAATCAGACCCGTCAACACATCGCCCGAGCCGCCGGTTGCCATGCCGGGGTTGCCCGAGGTGTTCCGCGCGGTTCGAGTGCCGTCGGTAATCAGGGTGCGGTGCCCCTTGAGTACCACGACGATGCCGCCGTTGGCGGCCAACTCGACGGCTGCCTGCTCTCTTCCGGCCGGTTCCATCCGGCTGCCCACCAGTCGGGCGAACTCGCCGGGGTGCGGCGTGATGATCCTTGGCCCGGCGGCTTGAGAGAGAATGTCGGTTTGCGCAGCCAAGGCGTTAAGAGCGTCGGCGTCGAAGACCATAGGGGTTTCCAAACGCCGGTACAGACTCGCGACCAGCCGGTCCAAGCCGGCCGAGCGTCCCAAGCCCGGCCCACAGGCGACGGCGGTTGCTGACTGGGCCAGTTCGACGATCTTGTCTTCCGCCGAGGCCGCGATTCGACCGTCTTCGTCACACGGCAGCGGCACGGTCATGTAGGACGGTTCGAAACCGGCGACTGTCTCCAAAGAAGTATCGGGCACGGCCAGCCGCACGAGTCCCGATCCGCCGCGCAGCGCGGCCATTCCGGCCAGAGCAACGGCCCCGCTCATGCCGCGAGACCCGCCGACGATCAGAGCCAGCCCGAAGTCACCCTTATGTGCGTCGTCCGCCCTCTGCGGCAAACTCGGCAACGGCAGTTCACTGTTTCCGTTCATGATCGACAACTCGTCCCTATCCACTACTCACTATCCACTACCCACTACTCTCCCTCGCTTCGGCAATATTCGCGGCACTCAGTCCGGCCAGATAGCCGCCCTTGAAGCCGGCGTCGATATTCACCACGGTCACGTTCGAGGCGCAACTGTTGAGCATGCCCAGCAAAGCGGCCACGCCGCCGAAACTGGCTCCGTATCCGACACTCGTCGGCACCGCGATCACCGGGCAGCTCACGTGGCCGCCGACCACGCTGGGCAGCGCGCCTTCCATGCCCGCCACCACGATAACCGCGTCGGCGTCGCGCAGTGCGTCGACGTTCGCCGCCAGTCGATGGGGGCCGGCCACGCCGACGTCTTGTATCATGTTCACCGCGGCGCCGCTCCATAGGACCGTCTCCCGCGCTTCCTCGGCAACGGGCAGGTCGCTCGTTCCGGCGGTTACAATCAGCACTTTTCCCGAGTGGCGAGGTTTGCCGTCGCTGCCGGGCGGGATTATGCGAAAGGTGCGCGCGGCCTTGTTGTAGCGCCCGTCGGGAAAGACGGATTCGAGCCGGGTGGCCTTTTCCGCCGACATCCGCGTGGCAAACGCGTCGACGCCGTGCTTGACCATGGCGTGGAAGATGGCCTCCAGCGATTCGACCGTTTTGCCTTCGGCGAAGACGACTTCCGGAAACCCGCAGCGGCGGTGGCGGTCGAGATCGAGCTGGGTGTCGCCCAGGTTTTCGATTCCTTCTCCGCCGACTCGCTTATAGAAAGTCTCGGCCGACATCTGGCCTGCGACGAAATCGGTCGCCAGTTTCTTCAGATCGTTGGTATTCATGTCAGTATCTATTCATCCCGCTAAAGCATAGCTTGGCCCGAAACACCGTGGGCACGACCAGTATCATATCGAGTCCCGCATGCGGCTTATGAAATGAATACCGAGAATGTCCACGAATCTGTTATACCATGGATTCGGGGTTCATGGCTACCGCCGCCGGTCGACGAAAACCGGGAATCGAGTTCGGGATGCGCAGGCATTTTCCCCACCGCACACCGCAGAGGACGCCGACGCCCGCGCCGATGACGTGAGCCAGGGGGACCGGCAGCATCTCGGCGGCCGCGGAGTCGACGAACACAGTCGTGCCGGTGGCGAACTCGAACATGGTCTTGCCCACGAACCCCGCCATAACAGTCGTGCAAATAGCCGTCCAGCCCCAGTCCCGCCGCCGCAGGCTGTCGCCAAGCATGATGACGGCCAATAGCATGAACAGGGCGGAGTCTATTCCCGAGAGACCCCGGTAGGTCGAAAGCTCGGGCATGAAGAACATAACAGCTAGCGGAATCGACACGGCCGACAGCCCAATGCACGCCAGCATCCGCCGGCGGTTGTCGCGCTCAATGACGAAGCCAAGAACCAGCAACGCCACGACGTCCCAGAACAGGTGGTCGAGCGAGCAATGCGTCAGATGGCATGTCGCGACCCGCCACCACTGTCCGGCGAAGACGGCCGACCGTTCATATTGCAGCAGGTCGACCAGCGACGGAACTGCCATAATCAAACAGGCCGCCGCGGCCAAGGCCAGCGAGACACCCGGCAGGTGCCCCGCCGCCGATTTCAGTCTTTGGTTGATGGTTATTGGGCTCATCGTATTTGCCTGTCTCGTTGCTGTTAATCAAGGGGTATCTGGGTGCCATGTCCCACGCTTGCGTGGGCATGCCCAAAACCAGCCAACACTTGCTCAGCATGTCCACGCAAGCGTGGAGCATGGCACCCGAGCACTACCCAGGAAGAGTCACCTACCCGTTGATCTCGGCATCCGTTTCCTTCCGTCGTCTTCGCGCGGCTGCCGCTCCCAGTCCGGCCAAGGCCACGGTAATGGTGCCGGTGATGGGGTCGATGGCTCCGCCGCCGAAGGTGGGCGTGCCGGGGCCGCGTCGGCTGAGCGGCACGTTCAAGTTGCGCCTTTCCGAATCCGTCGATGTCGGCGTCCCGTCGGCAACCGGCGAGAGCGGCGAAGGTTGGCCGTTGGAAGCCAGTTGCCGCTCGGCCGCCGCCGGCCCCAGATCGGCCATGGCTTTGTCCCGAATGGCGTTTAGGCTGGCTTGCACGATTTGCTGTTGCCGGCGGTCGCGAGTCGTGCGGTCGAGGTTTTTGCGTTCGATCTTCCATCGCTCGTACTCGGCGTCGTTTTCCAACACGATGAACGACGTATACTCGGTGACGATGGAATACGTCTCGCCAAGGCGGATGATCTCGTCGACCACGGTCGAACGGGAACCGGTTCGGTCGGCCGCTTTTTGCAGACCATCAACCCGGTGCCAGGCCCACATGCGTTCCAGTTCGGGATTGCTGGGGTCCTTGGCCGGGAAGTTCACTTTGACCGCTTGATCGATGGGCGAGCCGTTAATCTCCGCCCGAACGCGAACGTCGACCGGGCCGCTGCCGCGATATCGCCCGTACATTCGCACGGGCATGCCGTGGTACAAGTTGGGTAACTGTTTCGGTTCCACGTCGTAGACATCGATCCCGGCGAAGTCGATTTTCACGTTGCTTGCCGCCGGTCGAGTCAGCTTGCGGCGAAAGGCCTTGGCCTGGCGGTCGAAGTCGTCGCCGTGCGAGATGAAGGCCGCCAACCCGCCGGCGTCCTCGGCCATTTGGCTCAGCAGGCCGCGATTGACCTCGTTGCCCACGCCCACGCAGAAGACCTTGGCATTGGCCGGGCGGGAACCGATCAGCGACAACAGCTCGCTCCGCTCGCCCTGGTCGGTCATGCCGTCGCTGAGTATCACCACGTTAAGCGGTCGGTCGACTTCGCCATACTTGTAAGCCACGGACATGGCCGACCGCAGGACGGTTCCGCCGCGTCCTTGTTGCGAGCGAAGAAACTCCGCGGCCGCGTCCTGGTTGGCCGTCTCGACGGGCCGAAGTTCGCCAAACAGCGTGTTGGGCGTTACGTTGAAGGTGACCACTTCAAAGCGGTCCTGCTTGCCCAGTTCCTTGATGAAAGCCCCGATTGACTCGCGCGAGAGAGCCAACTTGCCGTCGTAGGCCATGCTGCCGGAGACGTCGAGGATGAAGACGTAATCCATGCCCGAGTTTTCGGTGGCCAACTCCTCGCCGGCGGTGAGCGTCAGCATGAAGTAGCCGTCGTCTCGCGGAGAATTCGAGGCGATCATGTCGATTCCGGTCATGGGCCGCGAGACTTTGTAGGCCAAAACGACGTCGCGATTGAGATCGCCCTCCTTTGTTTCCAGGCTGGCTTCGTAATAGGACTCGGTATGTTTGGCCATGACGAACTCGTCGCCGTGGCTGGGGCTTTCCATGGAGACGATCGGCACTTCGGACTTCACCCGCATGCCCAAGGAGAAGGTGCCTTCGGTTCGCGAATCCATGCCGCCTTTGGTCGTGGTGGCCAGCGGATAGACGTACGTGGCCCAATCGTTGTCGTAATCGAGTTCCTGGTAATAGGTGATTTGCACCTGTTGCCATGACCACGGCGACCAGAGCCGCCGCGGAAGCCAGTGTCGCACCGGCTTTCGCAAAACGTTTGATTCTTTCTCCCTTGAACATCGTGCTACTCTCCCATGTTTTGGTTTGTTCGTCGCTGGAGCCGCCGGTGCGGCATCATTGGCCCCTTCCGCAACATCCGTTGGAGGTTGGGAACGAGACGCGGCTGAATTGAATCGCGTGTTGACCGGATCCGGTCGTCGGGGCCCTCGGCTGAACGGTCGACTGGCCCCTTATCCCTTCGGGGCGAGGTCTCGTCGGGGATGTAACGCAAGGATCGGCGCAAGAAGCGAAAAGGACAGGCATAGATAGTTGACGGCGGTTGGGCCGCCGGATAGCAGCATCAGAAGGCCGGCGAATGGGCAAATCGCCACAAGTACAGCGACTGTGTGGAAAATCAAGCCTCCATGGGCTGCTGCCGAGGCTATTTGACTTTCTCTCGCCCCCCTGGCCTCGGGGGCAGCCCGCGGAGGATTGGATCGCATGCCATTGTCCCAAGACGTGACGCCACAACGTGTTACGTAGAATGCTTAGAACAACAGACATCATTGACCGCAACGTTCTATGCCTGTCCTTTATGTAGTCGTTTCCTTTGCATATTCGGGGAATTGCCGTCGACATCCTGAAGAGGGGTTTACGCGACTTGCGTGTTTGGCTAAACTTGCAAGTGATGTCGGCCGATGCTAGAAACCGGGGAACTAATGAGTGTCGGCAGCGGGGCGATCACCGCGATTTCACTTCCAGACAGCCAAGCCGAGGCGACAACATGAGCGTTAGGACACCGGCGGAGTACAAACAACGAGCCACCATGCTGAAGGCACTGGCCCATCCCGCGCGGCTGCTTATCGTGGACGAACTTGGCGAGGCCGGCGAGCGGTGCGTTTGCGAATTGACCGAATTGATTGGGGTCGATATGTCGACCGTCTCGCGACACCTGACCCAACTTCGCAACGCGGGAATCATCGAAGACGAACGCCGCGGGGCGAAAGTGTTTTACAAGCTCTGCTTCCCCTGCCTGACATCGCTGTTCGAGTGCCTGTCGGAAACATGCGATTGCGACCAGGAGAGCATGCGTCGGGCGACCACATAGTGTCACGGAATAGTTTTTTTACACCTGGACTTGCAATAATGGCCAAATAACCAATTCATCCCAATTGCGAATTGAATTAACAAGGGAACGTTACCAAAATGAACAAGAAACAATTTTCGATTTTCGCGGCTCTGGTCGGGATATTCCTCTTTGCGTATCTGGTGAACTTCTCCAGCCCTAAGGTTCAGAACGCGATCATGGATGCGTTCTACATGCTTCAGTGGTACGTTCGCTATCATACGCTGCCCTGCGTAGTGCCGGCCATGTTCATTGCCGGTGCGATTGCCACGTTTTTTTCCAAAGAAGCCGTGTTGCGGCACCTTGGGCCGAAGGCCAACAAGGTCGAGGCCTATGGCGTGGCGTCGACTTCCGGCACGGTGTTGGCCGTATGCTCCTGCAGCGTGTTGCCGATGTTCGCCGGCATATATCGCGTGGGCGCCGGGCTAGGCCCCGCCGCCGCTTTCCTTTACTCGGGGCCGGCGATCAACGTGATGGCCATTTTCCTGACCGCTCGCGTGCTGGGTTTTGAATTAGGTATTGCCCGGATCATCGGCTCGATCGTGTTCGCGGTGGTGATCGGTCTTATCATGGCACTGATCTTCCGCAAGGACGAAGAAGTCCGCACGGCGGCCGTGATGCAGTTGCCCGACCCGCCGCCGGCCAAGCGAAAGATGTGGCAGACGGCCCTGTTCTTCGTGTGCATGATTACGTTCCTGGTCTTTAGCGATTGGGCCAACCCCAGCCAGACGATCATCGACAAGAAAGACGGCACGCAAATGCGCGTGACCGTATTGATTCGCACAAGCGAGGTCTATAGAGTACAGCTTGAGGAGCCCCTGGGCGATAAGAAGAAGGGCGCCAAGGTGATGGTCAACATCGCCGATATCGCTTCGGAGAAGGATCACACGGCCGAAGGATACGAGTGGGTCTCCTGGGTGTTTCATCACCGATGGTACTTTGCCGGCGGATTCTTTCTGGCGGTTTTGGCAATGTCGCTTAGTTGGTTCGACCGGGAGGAACTCGGCCAGTGGATGGACCAGACGTGGATTTTCTCGAAATCGATCATCCCGCTGCTGTTCGGCGGCGTGCTGGT